>Ga0207419_1000083_pt1 | contig 70976 bp, 67 predicted proteins | sample ElkSloMetagenome_4_FD_184723 | JGI IMG/M metagenome (GOLD analysis project Ga0207419, IMG submission 184723) | Hot spring microbial communities from Elkhorn Slough, Monterey Bay, USA - MD2A (version 2) | ecosystem: Environmental > Aquatic > Marine > Intertidal zone > Estuary: Microbial mat ...
AAGGGTCGACTTCCGCTACCAGTCGGAGGTGTTCTTCACCGCTTTCAACCTGCCGTTCGAGGACCAGGAGGGCTATGGCCTGCTCAACGGGCGGATCACCTGGGTCGATCCGTCGGAAACCTTCACCCTCGCCGCTTTCGGGCTCAACCTGTTCGACGTCGAATATTTCACCTTTGGCCAGAACGCGCTGGCCTCCCAGGGCGTAGCCTACAACTATCTCGGGCGTCCGCGCGAATTCGGCGTGAGCGCGGGCATTCGCTTCTAGGGAGCGCGGACACCATGCGGATCCTCGTCATCGGCGGAACCGGGAATGTCGGCGGGCGGACCGTGGCGCGGCTGCGTGAGAGCGGGCACGAGGCAGTGCCCGCCGCCCGCAACCCGGGCACGGGCGGGCTCGCGCTCGATCTCGGCACGATCGGGGATCGGACGCACGATCTCGAAGGGTTCGACGCCGCTTTCCTGATCACCCCGCTGGGGCCGGAGGAAACTGAGATCGGCCTTGTCACGGTCAAGGCGCTGCGCGATGCGGGCGTTGGCCGGATCGTCTATCTCGGCATCCACAATCTCGAGGCGATGCGCGCGATCCCCCATTTCGAGACCAAGGTGCCGATCAAGCAGGCCGTGCTCGACCGGGCGAGCGATTGCGTGCTCGAGGCCAATTTCTTCTTCCAGAACGATCTCATGGCGCTGCCGGCGATGACCGGGGCCGGAATCTACCCGCTGCCGGTCGGGACGACGGGCGTGTGGAGCGTCGATGCCGCCGACATCGCCCGCGCGGCGGCGCGCGCGCTGACCCTGCCCGACTGGGCGGGCCGCGCCGTGCCAGTGTGCGGGCCCGAACGCCTCACCGGCCCCGCGATCGCCGCCGACTGGGGCGCCGCGCTCGGCCGCGAGGTCGCCTATGGCGGCGATGATGTCGAACCCTTCGTCGGGCAGATGCGCGGCGTGATACCCGGTATGACCGACTGGATGGCCGAGGACATGGCGATCATGATGAAGGTCACGCAGGAAATGGGCTGCCCCGCCACCCCCAACGATCTTGCCGCGAGCGAGAACGTCGTCGGTGCGCCGCTTACGACCCACCGCGCATTCGTTCACAGCACACTCGAGGAGACCACCCCATGAAAGCAATGTACACCGCCCATGCCACCGCCACCGGCGGGCGCGCCGGCCATGTCGAGACGAGCGACGGCATCGTCAGCTTCGACCTTGCCATGCCGCCCGAAATGGGCGGGCCCGGCGGCGGGGCGAACCCCGAACAGCTCTTCGCCGCCGGCTATTCCGCCTGCTTTCACGGGGCGCTGCAATTCGTTGCGGGGCAGGACAAGACCGACGTTTCGGGGTCGAGCGTGACCGGCCATGTCTCGATCGGCGAGAACGATGCAGGGCCCGGCTTCAAGCTCGGCGTGGTGCTCGACATCGACGTTCCCGCGCTCTCGCAGGCCGAGGCAGAGGCGCTCGCCGAAACGACGCACCAGGTCTGCCCCTATTCGAACGCGACCAGGGGCAATATCGAAGTCGAACTCAACGTCACGGGAGGAAAGGCATGAGCACCGGTTACGCATCCGCGCTTGCCGCGGAACACGACGCGCCGCCTATGCGGCCGCTGACCGACAAGGACCACCCCAGCGCCCACATGCTCTACGCCGCGCATAAGGCGTTCCAGAATGGCGATCTCGACGGTCTTTTCGCGCATATCGCCGAGGACGCGGTGTGGCACATGCCAGGCGAGAACGTGCTCGCCGGGTCATACAAGGGTCATGCCGAAATCATGCGCAATTTCGGAATGCTGCAGGAGGCGGTCGATGCCTATTGGGCGCATCCGCTCGACTATTACGGCAGCGATGATCACGTCACGCTGATAGCGGAGGTCCATGCGCGCAAGGGCGACCGGGAACTCCATACAAAGGAGGCGATGACGTGGCGGGTCGAGGACGGCCAGCTCAAGGAATGCTGGCACCTGTGCCTCGAACCGGAAAAGTGGGACGCCTTCTTCAGCGCTGATTGACCGCCCGCTTTCGCCAGGCCTGCGGTTCGCCCTCCATTTCCGCAAGCCTGAGCGCGGCGGGCCGTCGCCAGACGTGCGCCGTGTCGACCCGGGTTTCGACCCGGTCTAATTCGGGAAACCGTACCAGCGCATCGCGCGCCGCCTCGATAAAGTGCGGCGCCATGGTGCATCCGGGAAAGGTCACGCAGAACGTGACGCGGAGCGTGCGGTCTTCGATTTCCCAGCCGAGCACCAGCCCCATCTCGACCAACCCCGTCGGGCGGCCCGAGGCGACGCTGCACGGGTCCTTTACCCGGTCGAGTTCGATCCTGATTCTGTCGTCGAGCGTCATGCTGCCACTCCTTCAGCTTCTCCCTGCCAGATCGACCAGGCGGGCTTGGTGCCCTCCGCACGTTTGCCTGCGAAGGCGTCTTTCGCTTGGGCCGCACGATAGGCGGCGATGTCGAGCCCCATCGCGCGCGCGTAATTGCCGCCCAGGATCATGCGCTTCATCGTGTCGTCGAGCTGCGGGATGCCATGGCGGCTCATTACTTCCTCGCTGAAACGGAAATTCCAGAACAGCTCCAGCACGTGCTGCGGGTGGATCACGGTGCAGCCCGTCGACCACAGCAGTTTCTCGATCCCGCCCCATTGCATCATCAGCGCCAGCGCCGCCTCGAACCGGCCCGGCGCCTGCCACAGCAGCGCGGTCGTCGTCTCGAGATTGGCGTAGACATTGGGAAACCGCCCGATCGCCATTGCCGTCTCCTCGACGAAGGCCATGCCCGAATGGATGATCTCGAAATTCATGCTCGGGAAACTGTCGGCGGCCTGTTCGAAATCCTCCCCGATCCGGTAGGGCGCGAGCGGGACCGATCCGTTGGGCAGCGCCTTGTGGATCGCGATTGTCCTGAGCCCGCGCTCCTGCGCGCGTTCGATGAGGGCAAGGACCGTGTCGTCATTGGCGAGCCAGCGGCGATAGGGGTCCATCTGGTGTGGGTAGAGCTTGACCCCGATTGCGCTCGGCAAGTCCTCGTGCTGGCGGTCGAGATCATCGAGCACCTGCGCCTTATCCTGCGTCGGGTCGAGCCCGATGTAACCAAGGCAGCGTTCGGGATAGGAGCGGCACAGCTCCAGCGTCTTCCATTCCGCTGCGAAACCGTCCTTGAACCATGTGTCGAGCCGCAGCGTGTGCGTCCCGAACAGGTCGGTCCGGCTTTCCTCCAGCATGGTGCGGGCAAGGACGTGCGGGTCCATGTCGACCATGTAGACGTCCTGGCGGCAGATCCGGTCCGGCGGGCTCATCGCGGTGTGGAGCCCGTAGGACATGAGGTGGAGCTGCTCGCCGTACTTCGACGCGACATTGTCGGCCGAAAGGTTGAGCGCGTGAACCACCGCGTCGATGACGAAGACGTCGTCCGGGATCGGCTCGAGGCCCTCTAAGGTCGCTGGCATGGGCGGTGTTCTCCCCTTGGTCTGCAGGTTCGCCCGGAACCTACAGTTCTACCGCGCGAAGCACAGGGCGTTTCGGTCCGGTTCTCATAACCAACTTTCATGAACTCTTGCCTCTGGGCGATTATCGCGCGCGGCCCGCTTCGTGTTTGACTGCATCAAACTGGAGAAAACGATGGCAACTCAGCTGCGTGAACCCGACCGGCTTTCGCCCGCCGACCTCGTGCGCGAGGATGCGGTGCACCGTTCGGTCTACACCGACCCGGCGATCTTCGACCTCGAGATGGAGCGCATCTTCGGCCGCGCCTGGCTCTATCTCGGCCATCGCAGCGAGTTCAAGGAGGCCGGCGACTACGTCATTCGGCACATGGGCAAGCAGGCGGTGATCCTGACGCTGGGCAAGGATGGCGACGTCCACGCGATCTTCAATCGCTGCACCCATCGCGGCGCGACCCTGTGCGCCTTCGACAAGGGGTCCGCCCCGCACGGACACCAGTGCCCCTATCACGGCTGGATGTTCAACGCCGACGGATCGGTGCGCTTCGTCCCCTACGACAAGGGCTATGGCGAGCGGCTCGACAAGGGGGAAATGGGCATCGAGCAGGTCCGGATCGAGGAATATCGCGGCTTCCTGTTCGGCAACCTCATGGGCGATGCCGCGCCTCCGCTCGAGCATTTCCTCGGCCACATGAAGACCTCGATCGACGATCTCGTCGATCGTTCGCCCACGGGCGAGCTCGAATGCGGACCCTACGTGCTGCGCCACTATTACCGCGCCAACTGGAAGATGACCTTCGAGAACCTGAACGACACGGTCCATCCCGGCTTCGCCCACGCCGCCTCGGTCGTATCGGCCAAGGCGGTCGCGAACGAGGTCGGCGGGCCGGAAAACATTGTGCCGACCATCGGCATGATGATGGCTAACGGCAAGCCGATCCAGTTCTTCCAGGATATCGACATGGTCACCGCGCCAGGCGGGCACAGCTATATCGGCGGCCACATGGGGGCGGACTACACGCCTGACACCTCGGACGCCTACACGGCATCGCTGATCGACTATCACGGCGCGGAAAAGGCGAAGGAGGTGCTCTCGGTCGATCGCCACCTCATGCTGCTTTACCCGTCGAGCTTCTGGCACGCGCGCTACCAGACGCTGCGCATCATGCGTCCCGTGCGGCACGACCTGACCGAGATGATCGGCTTCGTCTTCCGCCTGAACGGCGCGCCGGAGGAGACCTATCGCAACGCGATCGAATATTGCACCGGGGCGAACAGCGCGGCCTCTCCCGTGATCTCGGACGATCTGGAAATCTATGAGCGGTGCCTGCTCGGCAATGGCTTTGGCGAGCGTGAGTGGATCCCGACGAGCCGCGGAATGGACGAGGACCGTGAGCGGACCAACAGCCACGACCGGATGCCCGCGACTTCCGAAGGCTTCATCCGCAACCAGTTCCGCGCCTGGGCCGATTACATGGGGCAGGCATGACCGACGAGATCCGCCTCTTCGTCGAGCGCGAGGCGCGCCTCCTTGACCAGATGCGTTACGAGGAATGGGTCGCCCTGTTCCTTCCCGATGCGCGTTACTGGGTGCCGGTCAGCCTGGACCAGCCGAGCCCGGAGGCCGGGCCGAGCCATTTTCACGACGACATCCAGGTTCTGATGGTGCGCACCCACCGGCTCGCCAATCCGCGCGCCTTCGGGGCCGAACCTTCCCCGCGCACTGTGCACATCGTCTCGGGCGTGACCTGGGAAGAGGACGAGGAGGATATCCTCGCGACTTCTTCGCAGATCATGCTCGAATACCGCAATCGCGGCAATTTCGACGATGACCTGCGCCTGTTCGGCGGGCAGGTGACCCATCGCCTGCGCCGCGAAGGCGGAGAGCTTCGCATCGCCCGCAAGCGGATCGACCTCGTCAATGCCGAGGGCGCCTTCAACGCGATGCTGGCGCCGCTGTGATGGCCGGCAAGAACGAGCCCATCGCCCACATCGTACCGGGGAGCGGCTGGTCGACCCCCTTCGTGCGCTGGCAGGGCGCCTTTGCCGAACTGCACAGTCTCGAATTCGCCGCCTGGACGGCGCAGCGCGCTCTCGCAAGGAGGGAAATCCCGCTCGATGCGCTCGATTTCGGAGTGCTGGGCTTTACCGTCCCCCAGAAGGGTTCGTTTTACGGCCTGCCCTTCGTCACCGGCACGATGGGCGCGGCGCACATCCCCGGGCCGAGCGTGATGCAGGCCTGCGCGACTTCGGCCCGCTGCCTCGCCGTTGCCGCCGAAGAAGTCGCGAGCGGGCGGGCGGGCGCAGCGCTGGTCCTTGCAGCCGACCGGGTCTCGAACGGGCCGCATATCTATTATCCCAGCCCCGGCGGACCCGGCGGCACGGGACGCGCGGAGGACTGGGTGCTCGACAATTTCGCCGGAGACCCCTTCGCGCGGGTGGCGATGGTGGAAACGGCGGAGAATGTCGCAAGGAAGCACGGCGTCACCCGCGAGGAGCAGGACGACGTTACGCTGATGCGCTATCACCAATATGCCGATGCCATCGCCGAAGACCGCGCCTTTCACCGCCGCTTCATGGACCTGCCGTTCGAAGCGCCCGATCCGCGCTTTCGCAAGGTCATGGGCGAGATCGAGGGCGATGCGGGCGTGCAGCCGGCGAACGAGGACAAGCTGCGCTCGCTCGGGCCCGTGATCGAGGGCGGAACCGTGACCTATGGCGGCCAGACCCATCCGGCGGACGGGAATGCCGGGCTCGTCGTCGCCGACCGCGAACGGGCGCGCGAACTCGCCCCGGACGCGCGATACGACATCGCGCTCCTCGGCTTCGGCCAGGCCCGGGTCAAACCCGCCTACATGCCCGAGGCCCCCGTCCCCGCAAGCCGCGCCGCGCTCGATGCCGCCGGCCTCTCCATCGGGGACATCGACGCGGTCAAGTCGCACAATCCCTTTGCCGTCAACGACATAGTCTTCGCGCGCGAGACCGGTTTCCCGCTGGAACGCATGAACAATTACGGCTGTTCGCTGGTCTGGGGCCACCCGCAGGGCCCGACGGGTCTTCGCGCGATGATCGAACTGATCGAGGAGCTTGCCGCGCGCGGCGGCGGGCGCGGGCTGTTCCAGGGCTGCGCGGCGGGCGACAGCGCGATGGCGGTTGTGCTGGAGGTGACGGAGCGATGACGACGATCCTTTCGCATGGAAACGGCAAGGCGGTTTGGGTCCCCGAAACTGTTCCCGCAATCCTCGAACGGGCGGTGCGCGAGCGACCGCGGGACATCGCGCTCGTCTCGGACGAATGCGAACTGACCTATGCGCAGTACGGCGATGCGGTCGCCCGGCTCGCGCGGCGCCTGTCACGGCATGGCAGCCCGGGCGACACCGTCGCGATCATCCTGCCCAACATGGCCGCCACCGCCATCGCGATCTTCGCTGCGCAGAGCGCCGGGATGGTCGCAGCCACGCTCAATCCCGATTACACCGCCGCCGAACTCGCCCCCATGATCGAGGACTCCGCGCCCACCTGCGCGATCGTCGCCTGCGGCATCCATCCGCGCATCGCCCATCTCTTCGCGCAGGCGACCGAAATCCTGCTGGTCGACGGCGATGCCGCGATCCTCGAGGATCTCGGTATCGGCGGGGAGGAGGCGCCGGCCGGTCCTCTCCCTTCGCCCTCACCCGACGATCTTGCCGTGCTCCAGTTCACCGGCGGCAGCACCGGCCGGCCCAAGGGGGTGGAACTCACTCACCGCGCGGTCGCCACGAATGTCGCCCAGCGCGAAGCGGTGCTGCCGACGCATTTCGGCGGCGAGCGCATTCTTTGCTTCATGCCGATGTTCCACAGCTTCGCCGCGGCGATGTGCGTCAACCTTGCTGCCTATTGCGCGGGCAAGCTCGTCATCCTGCCGCGCTATCGCCCGGACTGGGTGGTCGAGGCGATCGGTCGCCACGCGATCACGCGGCTGCCCGCGGGCCCGACCGTATTCAACGGGCTAATCCGTTTTGACGGGCTCACCCGCGAAGGGCTGGCCAGCCTCAGATGCGCCTATTCGGGCTCGGCGCCGCTCGGTATCGAGACGCTCGCGCAATGGGACGCGCTGACGGGCGTGCCGATCTACGAAGGCTACGGCCAGAGCGAGGCAGGCCCGATCCTGACCTATTTCGGCCCCGGGATGAAGGTGAAACCCGGCAGCGTCGGCCCGGCCCTTCCCGGCACCGAGGTGCGGATCGTCGATCCTGAAAATCCCGCGCGCAACCTGCCGACGGGCGAAGCGGGAGAGATCGCCGCGCGCGGCCCGCAGGTGATGCGGGGCTACCGTTCGCTCGCCAAAGAGACGCGCGCGACGCTGCACGGCGGCTGGCTGCACACCGGCGATATCGGCATGCTCGACGAGGACGGGCACCTCACCATCGCGGATCGCAAGAAGGACATGGTCCTGATTTCGGGCTATAATGTCTTCCCGCGCGAGGTCGACGAGGCGCTGCTCGCCCACCCAGCCATTGCGGGTGCCGCCTGTGTCGGCGTGCCCGACAGCTATCGCGGCGAACGCCTCGTCGCTTTCGTCACCCCGGCGGACGACGGCGAAGTGGACGCAGAGGGCCTCGCCGACTGGCTTGCCGAACGCCTCGTACGCTACAAGCGGCCTTCCGAATACCGCGTGCTTCGATCCCTGCCGCTCACCGCGGCGGGCAAGATCGACAAGCAGGCGCTGAAACGCGCTGCGCTCGAGACGCCTGCCGCCGCCGACGGGGAGGCACGCCATGTCGCTTGATCAGGTTGCACCGATCCGCGCGGCGCTGATGGCGCGGCGTGCTGCGCCTGCCCCACCGGTCGATGCCCGCCGGGCCGGGTTCGAGGCGCAGATGGCCGATGTCCCGCTGCCGCCTGATATCACCGCCACGCGGGTCCAGCTGAGCGAGCATTGCAGCGCGCTGTTGTGCGGCGTCGAAGACGCGAGCAAGGAGCGGGTGCTGCTCTGGCTGCATGGCGGGGCGTTCATCCTCGGTTCGTCCGAAAGCTACCAGCCGATGGCCGCCCGCCTGTCGCGCGCCGCCGGGGCGCAGGTGCTGGTGCCCGATTACCGCCTTGCGCCCGAACATCGTTTTCCAGCGCCGGGCGAGGATACTCTGGCCGCGCTCGACTGGCTCGAAGCGCAGGGTCACACGGCAGAGACCACCGCGATCGGCGGCGACAGCGCCGGAGCCAATCTCGCGCTTGGTGCGATCCAGCGGCGCGTGGCGGAGCGGGGAGCCAGCCCGGTGCATGCGGCATGGCTGGTCTCGCCCTATCTCGACCTCACCCATTCGGGCGCATCGATCGCGACGCGCGCGGCCCGCGATCCCTTCGTCGATCCCGCCGGAATGCCGGAGACCGCGCAGCGCTATCTTGGCGAACACGATCCGGCAGATCCTGCGGCATCGCCGTTGTTCGGCAGCTTTGAAGGCTTCCCCCCGACCCTTATCCAGGTCGGGTCGGACGAGGTCCTGTTCGACGACGCCGCGCGCGCGCGCGGCGCAATCGAGGCGGCGGGCGGGACATGCGTCTTCCAGGAATGGGCCGGCATGGTCCATGTCTGGCCGCTCTTCGCGCACCAGGTCGACGAAGGCGGCTGGGCGATCGAACAGGGCGGCGCCTTCCTCCGCTCGCAGGCGCCCGAAAACGGCGGCTGACCGCGCGTATTGCCAGTTTCGGGGGGTCTGCTAGTCAGAACGGCATGGAACTGCGCCAGATACGCCATTTCCTCGAAATCGTGCGCTGTTCGAGTTTCGGCCAGGCGGCCGAACGCCTGCACGTCACCCAGCCGGCCCTGTCCAAGAGCATCCGCAATCTCGAACATTCGCTCGGGGTGAAGCTGCTCGAACGCCATCCCAATGGCGTCGTCCCGACCGATTACGGCGAATTGTTCCTCGAATACGCATCGCTCATCGCTGCCGAGATCGACCGCGCCAAGGCCGAGATCGAACAGATGAAGGGGACCGGGCGCGGCGTCGTGCGGGTCGGCGCAGGGGCGACGATCCTGCAATATCTCATCCCGCAAGCGGTGCGTGCCTTCATGGCGCAGGGCACGGATTCTGCGGTCACGTTCCGCCAGGGCCTGCGCGACGAACTCATCGCCTGCCTCAGGCGCGGCGAGGTCGATATCATCGTCGGCGCGATCGCCCCGTCTGGCGCCGAGGAGGACGACGAATTCCGCCGCGAACGGGTGCTGCGCGACACGATCGTGGTCGTCGCCAGCGAAACCCACCCACTTGCCCACGCGCAAAGCGTGAGCATCGCCGACATCGCCGGCAATCGCTGGGTCCTGCCCGAGGGGACCGAGAACGAGCGCGACCGGCTCGCCCGCGTGCTCCGCTCCGAAGGGTTCGAACAGCCCGATTGCGTCATCACGACGCCATCGTCAAACTTCATGTCGACCATGCTGCAGGGCAGCGACTATCTCAGCTACCTGCCCGAGGCGCTGCTGAAAGGCGAAGGCAATTACGCCCATCTCAAACGCATCGCGATCGAGCGGCCGATCTGGGATCCGGTGGATGTCGGAGTGATCTATCGCCGCCGCGGCATCATGCTGCGGCCGGTGCGGCGCTTCATCAACCGCCTGGTCGAAGCCGGCGCGGCGATCGAGCAGGAGATGGGGACGGCCGAAGCGCGAGCCTAATCGCGATCACGGTCCCATTGCGGAGCCACGGTGCGCCGCTTGCCGTCGGGAGTGCGCGGCGTGTCCTCGTCCAGGGCCTCGCGGTCCCACAGCTTGCAGGTGACCATCTTGTGCTTCTGGTCGAGCCCTTCGCAGTAATTGGTGTATTCGCACAGACGCACCTTCGCGCCATTGCCGCTGCGCACCTTTTCGAACCAGTCGGGATCGGCCATCGCCTGCCGCGCCAGCCCGACGATGTCGCCTTCGCCCGCCGACAGGGCGCTTTCGGCCTGATCGAAATTGTGGATCCCGCCAGCGACGACGATCGGGGTGTCGAGCCCGCCGGCGCGCAGGCGTTCGCGGATCGCCCGTGCGGGCGCGAGATTGCGGCCGAACGGACCGCGCGCGTCGGACAGATATTGCGGCATGCATTCATAGCCGCTGCGCCCGGTATAGGGATAAGCCGCCTCGCCCACTTTCGGGCGCTTCGCATCCTCGAACTTGCCCCCGCGCGACAGCGAGATGAAGTCCATGCCGGCAAGCGCGAACTTCTCGGCAGAGAACAGCGCGTCGCCAAGGCCCGAGCCGCTCTCGATGCATTCCTCGGCCAGCATCCGGCAGCCGACCGTGAAGCTGTCGCCGACAGCGCCGCGCACCGCGGCAAAGACCTCGAGCGGCAGCCGCACGCGCCCGTCGGGATCGCCGCCATAGCCGTCGTCGCGCGTGTTGAGTGCAGAGAGAAAGGAGGCCATCGTGTAGGCATGGGCATAGTGCAGTTCGACCCCGTCGAAGCCTGCCGCCTCCGCCCGGCGCGCGGCATCGGCGAACAGGCCCGGCAGGGTTTCGGGGAGGTCGGCGACATGGGGCAGGTGGGTATCGGTCACACGCTCGCGCGAGCCCATCGACAGGCTTTCGAATTCGCGCGTGGTGAGGACCGCCTCGAGTTCCTCCTCCGACATCGCGGCGAGCGTTTCGCGAACCTCATTCTCGCTCGCCTCGGTCATGCCGAGCGCCTCGCGGTGATGGTCCCCGATGGCAAGGAAACGCCGGATGAACTTTTCGGCAGGCTGACGCCGCTTGATCGCCAGAAAGTCGATCAGCTGGATAAAAAGTTTCGTCTCTCCCCCGCTCGCCTCGCGCACGGCCCGCACGATGGCCTGTAATCCCTCGATATAGCGGTCATGGCTGGCGCGCAGCAGCGGACCAGAAGGTATGTCGCGGATCCCGGTCGCCTCGACCACGATCGCGCCGGGACGGCCCTGGGCAAAGCGGCGATACCAGTCGATCACGTCGCGCGTGACCTCGCCCTCCTCGGTCGCGCGCCAGGGGACCATCGCGGGGATCCAGGTCCGCTGGGCGAGCGAGAGGCGACCATGTTCGAGCGGCTGGAAAAGGCGCGATCGCCGCACTTCCCGCTCGCTCGGCCAGTGTCCGCCGCGCGGCGAATAGGCGATCTTCTCGGGCGGCTTCCACATCTCCTTCAACCGGCACTTTGCTGATAGTGGCGGCGTTCAGGCCGGGCCTTCAGGGCAAGTTCGCGCGCCTTCTCGTTCGCCTTTTCCGCCTCCCGGTAGAGCTGGTATTCGCCCGAGCGCAGCTGTTCCGGCCAGCCGAGCGGCTGCCCTGCGACCTTGCGCACGCCGTAATGTCCGGCGGCATGGCGGGTCCAGAACGGGTCGTTGAGATGCGGCCGGGCGAGCGCGCACAGATCAGCGCGGCCCGCCGCGATGATCGTGTTGACCTGTTCGGGCAGCGAAATGTCGCCCACCGCGATCGTTGGGATGCCGACCTCGTTGCGGACGAATTCTGCGAACGGCGTCTGCCACATCCGGCCGAAGACCGGCTTCTGCCAGCGTACCGTCTCGCCGCTGGAGCAATGAATGATGTCGACGCCCGCATCCTTGAACAGCCCCGCGATGATCGCGAGATCGTCGAGCGTGAGGCCACCCGGCGCCCAGTCGCTTGCCGACAGGCGCACCGACATCGGCCGGTCCTCGGGCCAGACTTCGCGCATCGCCCGGAACACTTCGAGCGGATAGCGCGCCCGCGCCCGTGCATCGCCGCCATATTCGTCCGAACGTTCGTTCGTCAGCGGCGATAGGAAGCTCGCCAGCAGGTATCCATGCGCGCAGTGCAATTCGAGCATGTCGAAACCGGCCCGCGCGCCCCGTTCGGTCGCGGCGACGAAATCGGCCTTCACCTGGTCCATCTGTTCGCGCGAGAGTTCGCCCGGAACCGAGGACACGCCCTCGATATAAGGGATGGGCGAAGCCGAGACGATCGGCCAGTTCCCGTGTTCGAGCGGCATGTCCATGCCCTTGTCAGGCACGTTGGTCGAACCCTTGCGCCCGGCATGGCCCAGTTGCAGCGCGATTCTGGCAGGGGTGCGGTGGATGTTCGAGACGAGACGAGTGAAATCGGCCTCCTGCTCGTCACTCCACAGGCCCGTGCAGCCCGGCGTGATCCGCGCATTGGGAGAGGTGCAGGTCATCTCGGTGAAGATCAGGCCCGTCCCGCCCAGCGCCCGCGCCATGTAATGGGTGTGATGCCAGTCGTTGAGCCGCCCGTCCTCCGACGAATATTGCGCCATCGGCGCCATCGCGACGCGGTTGGGCAGGCTCAGGCCGCGCAGGTCGAGCGGCGAGAACATCGGCGTCGGCCGATCCGGGCCGAGATCGCGGCCGGTTTGCGCGGCATAGACCTCGTAGAACTCGTGTTCGACATCCTCGAGGAACTTCGCATCGCGCAGGCCCACATTGTCCCACGTCACCGACTTCGCGCGGCTCATCAGCGAAAAGGCGAACTGAAAGCGCGGCTTCTCCCAGTGCATCGCCATGTCTTCGAACCAGCGCAGCGACACCGCGGCGTTGTGCTGCGTGATCTCGACCGGCGTGCGGCGCTCTTTCTCATAAGCTTGCTGGATCGCCGGGACATCGCCCGGATGGGCGACGACCTGGTCCGACAGAGCGATCGCGCATTCCATAGCGAGCTTCGTGCCCGACCCGATCGACCAGTGCGCGGTCGCCTTGGCATCGCCCAGCAGCACCATCTTGCCGTGCGACCATTTCTCGCAGGCGATGACCGGGAAATTGCGCCAGATCGAACGGTTGGTGATGAGCCCGTGATTGTCGAGACAGTCGGCGAACACGCGCTCGAGATAGCGGGCGCTTTCCTCCTCGCTCATCTCGGCAAAGCCGGTCGCTTCCCAGGTTTCGGGCGTCGTTTCGATCACCCAGGTCGAACGCTCTTCATTATACTGGTAGGAGTGGGCGCAGAAATGGCCGTGCTCGGTCTCGCGGAAGAAGAAGGTGAAGGCGTCGAGCGGCTTGGTCGATCCCATCCAGGTGAAATAGTTCGGTCGGTCCTGCCGGGTGACGCCGAATTCCTCGGCAAAGCGGTCGCGCATCGGCGATCCGATGCCGTTGCCGATGACGATGAGGTCGCTTTCCGCGAAACGCTCCTCGAACGTGTCGGGATCGATCGTGGTTTCGAAATGCAGCTTCACCCCGACCGCGCGGCAGCGGTCCTGCAGCAGGGTGAGCAGCAATTGCCGGGAACAGCCCGCAAAGCCGTTCCCGCCGATGGTTGAGCGTTCGCCCTCGCGATCGACCACGATATCGGTCCAGTAGGCAAGGTGGCCCTGAAGCAGGTCGTAGCTCTCGGGATCGGCGTTGAGGAATTCATCCATCGTCTCATCAGAGAACACCACGCCGAAGCCGAAGGTGTCGTCGGCCCGGTTCTGCTCGAACACCTCGATCTCGCATTCGGGCATGCGCTTCTTGGTCAGGAGGGAGAAATAGAGGCCACCCGGCCCGCCTCCGATCACGGTAATCTTCATGGCTTCCTTCCTCGTTGCAAATCGGCCCAAGGGCAGCGAACCGGCCCGGTTCCGCCCGCAGGCGCAAGATAGTTTAGATCTAAGGGATCATGCCGCGCGATATTCTCGATCATTGCCGCCTCACCCCGTTCCGGCCTGCGGGACGACCGCGGTCACCTCGATCTCGACCTTGGCCCTTTCTTCCACGAGCGCGCTGACACCGATCACGGCCATGGTCGGGAAGACCTTGCCTAAGCGCGCCCGCCACGCCGCGCCGATCTCCTTGAGGCCCGTGCGGTAAGCGTCGATGTCGGTGACGTAGCAGGTCATGCGCACGATATGCTCGGGGCCGGCTCCGGCCTCGGCGAGGATCGCGACGATATTGGTGAGCGCCTGATCGAACTGGCCCGCGAAATCCTCGGCTTCGAAGACCTCGTCCTTGGTCCAGCCGATCACTCCGGCGGTGAAGACCATCCGGCCTTCCGCCGCGATACCGTTGGCATAGCCCTTTGGACGCGGCCAGCCTGCGGGCAGGAGCGCGCGATGCATCGTCATGCCACACCTCCCGCTGCGACGAGGGGCGCTGGTCCGCTCGCCGCCTCTGAATCCCTTCCGGCCAGTTCGCGCTTCAGCCCTTCGAGCAATTGCCGGGCGATCACGATCTTCTGGACCTCGGAGGCGCCTTCATAGATGCGCAGCGCGCGGATCTCGCGATAGAGTTCCTCGACCTTGACGCCCTTCGTGACGCCGAGCCCGCCGAACAGCTGGACCGCCTTGTCGATCACCTGCTGCGCGGCCTCGGTCGCGTGGAGCTTCGCCATCGCCGCCTCTCGCGTGACGCGGCGACCCTGGGTGTCCTTAACCCAGGCCGAGCGGTAGACGAGGAGCGCGGCGGCATCGACGTCCAGCGCCATCTCGGCGAGGCTCGCCTGCGCGATCGGCAGGTCGGCAAGCGTCGCGCCGAACATCTCGCGGGTGAGCGCGCGCGTCCCCGCTTCCTCGAGCGCGCGGCGAGCGAGCCCGAGCGCCGCCGCGCCGACTGTGGTGCGGAAGATGTCGAGTACCGAAAGCGCGACCTTGAAGCCCTTGCCCTCTTCGCCGATTCGCCTTTCGCGGGAGAGCCGGACATTGTCGAACCTGATCCGGGCGAGCGGGTGCGGGGCGATCACGTCGATCCGTTCGGGCACGCTGAACCCGGGCGCATCGGCATCGACCACGACCGCGCTGACGCCCGCCTCTCCGCGCGCGAAGACACAGTAGAAATCGGCGATCCCGCCATTCGAGATCCACAGCTTCTCGCCGTTGAGAACGAATTGACCTCCTTCTTCGCGCAGCGTCGAACGCATCGCGGCGGCATCGGACCCCGCCTCTTCCTCGGACAGGGCGAAGGCCGCGATCTTCTGTCCCCGCGCGACGGCGGGGAGATATTCGGCGCGCAGCGCCTCACTACCGAACACGCTGATCGCGCCCGACCCCAGCCCCTGCATCGCGAAGGCGAAATCGGCGAGGCCGGAATGGCGCGCCAGCGTCTCACGGATGATCGAAAGCGAGCGCACGTCGAGCGCCTCGTGCATCCCGCCATGCGATGCCGGGACGCAATAGCGCAGCCAGCCGCCTTCGCCCAAGGCCCGCACAAGCGCGCGGCAGGTGTCGTCGAGCCGGTCCTCGGCACCCTCCGCCTCGACGATGGGAGGCAGAATGCAGGCGGCCCATTCATCGAGTTCGCGGGCGAGACTTGCGTGATGGGCCTCGAAAAAGGGCCAGTCGAGATAGGTCCGGTCGGCCATGTCAGTCCCCCTCGAATTCGGGTTTGCGCTTGTCCACGAAGGCGCGGTAGGCGCGCTCGAAATCGCGGGTCTTCATGCAGATCGCCTGGGCCTGCGCCTCCGCCTCGATCGCGGCTTCAAGGCTCATGTCCCATTCGTGATTGAGCTGGTTCTTGGTCATCGCGTTGGCGAAGGTCGGGCCGCTGGCAAGCTTCCGGGCGAGTTCCAGCACCCGCTCGTCCAGTTCCTCGGCCGGGAAGACGCCGTTGAAATACCCCCAGGAAAGCCCCTCTTCGGCGCCGAGGCTGCGGCCGAAGAAGAGCAATTCGCTCGCCCGGCCCTGCCCGATGATCCGCGGCAAAATCGCGCAGGCGCCCATGTCGCAACCGGCGAGGCCGACGCGGTTGAACAGAAAGGCGGTCTTGGCCTCGGGCGAGGCGTAGCGCAGGTCGGAAGCCATGGTGATGATCGCGCCCGCGCCGGCGCTGACCCCCTGCACCGCCGACACGATCGTCTGCGGGCAGGCGCGCATCGCCTTGACGAGATCGCCCGTCATCCGGGTGAATTCGAGCAGGCCCGGCATCTCCATCGCTACCAGCGGCCCGATGATTTCGTGCACATCGCCGCCCGAGCAGAAATTGCCGCCATTGCTGGCGAAGACGACGACGTGGACATCGCCTGCATAGACCAGCGCGCGAAAGAGGTCGCGCAGTTCGGCATAGGATTCGAAGGTCAGCGGGTTCTTGCGCTCCGGCCGGTTCAGCCGGATCGTCGCGACGCCCTCGCTGAATTCCCACAGGAAATGTTCGGGCGAATAGGTGGCCGGGTCGAAATTGCGGCTTTTCATGCGGCGGCCCTTTCCCTTGCCTGGCGCGACAGCGGCGCCTCTATCCGGCGGGCGAGCGCCAGCAGCACGCCCACCTCGTCCTCGGAAAAACCCTCGAAGCGCTCGCACACCCATTCGCGGTGGCGATCGGCCATGCGTTCGAACAGGGCCGACCCCTGCGGCGTCAGCTGGAACAGGACCGAGCGCCTGTCATTCGGGCACGGCTCGCGCTCGACCAGCCCCTCGCGGATGAGCGGCGGCGTGAGCTGCGAAGTCGCCCCGTCGGTGACCAGCAGGAATTGCGACAGCTCGCTCGCCCGCAGCCCGTCGGGCCCTGCCCGGTGCAAAGCCGAAAGAAGGTCGAAGCGCGACAGCGACTGCCCGAATTCCGAACGCAGCCGCGCATCGAGATCCTTCTTGATCGCATTCGATCGGCCGAGCAGCTCGATCCAGAGCCGCAGCACCTGTTTCTGATCCCCACTCACGCTATCGTCTCCCCCCCGTCCACGATGATGGATTGCCCGTTGACCGAAGCCGCCTTTGCGCCCGCCAGCCAGAGCGCCGCATCGGCCACTTCGTCGGGGTCGATCAGCCGCTTCATCGGATTGCCTTTCACGAATTGCGCGACGAGCTCGGCTTCGTCCCGGCCCGTCCTCTCCTTGAGCCCGTCGATCGCGCCTTCGACCAGCGGCGTATCGGTAAAGCCGGGGCAGATCGCATTCGCGGTCACCCCGGTCCCGGCCAGTTCGATCGCGAGAGAGCGGATCAGACCGAGCACCCCGTGTTTCGCCGCGCAATAGGCCGCGCTGTAGGCATAGCCCTTGACCGAGGCAGTCGAGGCGACCGCTATGAAGCGCCCCCGACCCCGTTCGACCATGGCCGGAATGATGGCCCGCGCGCACAGGAACACGCCGGTGAGATTGACCGACAGCATGGCGTTCCACGCTTCGTCCGAGGTCTTAAGCGCAGGCGCGGTGAGAGCGGCGCCGGCATTGGCCACGAATATGTCGCAAGGCCCGATCTGCGCCGCGGCCCGTTCGACCGAGGCGCGATCACCGACATCCATGACGGCATGCGCAAAGCCCGTTCGGCGGAGCTTTTCCTCATCGCGGCCGGTCACCGTCACACGATAGCCCCCGTCGGCGAGCGCGCGGGCAATCGCAAGCCCGATACCCGAGCCGCCGCCGGTCACCACCGCTGTTTCGCCCGCTGCGTTCATGGATAATACCTTAGGCCTAAACTAATTCGAGTCAAGCCGCCTTCGCCAAGCAAGAGCGGGCGTTGCCGGCCGGCTAGCGGATGCCCTTGCCCTGCCCGCCGTCCACGCCGAGAGCCGCGCCCGTGACCCAGCCGGCGCGCCGGGAAACCAGCCATGCAGCGGCGTCGGCGATCTCTTCGGGCTTTCCGAGGCGGCCGAAGGGGATGCTCGAGCGGACCATTTCGTAGACCGGCGGGTTCTGAGTGCGCATCGCCTCCCACCCGCCACCGGGAAATTCGACCGAGCCGGGAAGCAGCGCGTTCGTCCTGATGCCGTTCCTTGCCTCGTTCACGGCGAGCTTCTTGGCATAGGCGTTGAGCGCGGCCTTGGCCGAGGTGTAGCCGTAATCCTCCATCGGCGACGCCTCGATCGCCGAGACAGAGGATACCAGCAGGATCGAGCCTTCGCCCCATTCGCGCATGGCCGGCAGAACCGCCTCGACCAGCCGGACCGCGCCCATCAGGTCGACAGACAGGCTCCTGTCCCAATCCTCGCGCCCGCCGCCGACGGAAAGCGCGGAGGCATTGCTGACGAGAATGTCGATACGTCCGAAGCGTTCGCGAGCGGCCTCCACAAGCCGGGCGACCGATCCGTCATCCGACACGTCGGCGGGCACCGCCAGCACTTCGCCGCCCGCCGCGCCCACGGTTTCGGCCGCCTTTTCGAGCGCGTCCTGCCCGCGTGCGGCGATGCACAGCTTCGCGCCCTCCGCCGCGAGCGCCTGCGCGATCGCAAGACCGATCCCGCGGCTCGCCCCGGTCACCAGCGCGACCTTGCCTGAAAGTTCCAGATCCATGATTCCCCCCTTTCAAGGACAGGAGAGTGACCCAACCCGCACCCGCAGTCCAGCATGGACGCCTGCGCCCCGTACGCTCGCATGGCAGCCACCGCGCGCCGGCAACGCTTCCCCGCGCTGGCGAAACGATCGTGCCCGGCCTCGATTGGTCAAGTGAACCAGCCGTTTTCACGCGCGGCACTTTCATCAAGCAGGAGGCACGACACCATGAAAATCCTTATCGCAGGCGCCACCGGAGATACCGGGCTGCGCCTTACCCGCCAGCTTTCGAAGACCGAACACGAACCGATCGCGATGCACCGCGCATCGTCCGACATTTCGGGGCTGCCCGAAGGCGTTGCGAGGCGCGAAGCGGACCTGACCGCGCTCGAGGGCGATGAATGCGACGGTGTGGATGTCGTCGTCTTCGCCGCAGGATCGGGCGGCGATACCGGCGCCGAGATGACCGACAAGGTCGATCGCGACGGTGCGCGGCGGCTCGTCGACATCGCCGGGGAGGCGGGCGTGAAGCGCTTCGTCATGCTCAGTTCGGTCGGTGCCGGCGATCCCGATCCCGATTCCGAACTCGGCCATTATCTCGAGGCCAAGCACGATGCCGACGAGCACCTGATCGCCTCGGGCCTTGCCTATACGATCGTGCGCCCCGTCGCTCTCACCGACGATGACGGAAGCCGCAATGTGAGGCTCGGCGACGAGGTCGATCCGCAAGGCAAGGCGGCTCGCGGCGATGTCGCCGCCGTGCTCGCCCGCGCGGCCACCGGGCCCGAACTTGAAGGCAGGGTGTTCCTGATGGAAAGCGCGGGTTAGGCGCGCGCCCCGGCTGGCCCGGACACCTCGTCAGTTGGCTGTCCCGGCGACAATCCCGCGCTTCGTGACGAGATAGGTCGCGAAGCTCCCCAGCCAGTGGCTTCCTTCGTAGTTTTCCGAGCTGATCGAGGCGATGCCCGTCTCGCGGTGGCGATCGGCCGAAGCCTGCAATGAAGCGCGCCGCGGGTCCGCAGGGGGAAGCGCCGATGCGATCCCCTCCATCGCCCAGGCGCGCGACAGGTTGACGCCGTCGAGATGGACGAGCTTGCCATCGGTCGGATCGCGCACGATGCCCGGCTCAAGCCAGTCGGCCGATCCATCCAGCGGGATGCCGGGCAGGAACCCGCCCAGCCATTCGCCGAAACGGTCGGGCCGCATGACCCGGCGCATCAGATCCGCCTCCATCAGGCAGGGGGAGAGGAAATCCTCGCCGGACGGCTCATAGCCGATCGGGCAATCGCGGTCGCCTTCGTGGAATTCCAGCGTCTTTTCTACGAGCATTTGCTCCAGTTCTTCGTTGCCGACCTGCCTGGCGTAATCGAGCATGAGGCCAAACGCGAACGCGCTCTGATTGTGGGTCCCGATGCGGATGGGATAGGCAAGCTTGGGAAGCCAGCTCATCATGTTGGCCACGATTTCGTCTTCGAGCGGCCGCAGGTTTTCGCGCCATTCGCGCATCTGCGGATCGTCGCTCTCGTCCAGTTCCGCGACCAGTTGGAGGAACCAGGCAACACCATAGGGCCGCTCGAAGGAAACGCGATTGCCGCTGGTGTAATAGTCGACCTCACCGGCGACATTCTCCGCCGTCAGGCTGCGGGAGAGCGCTGCGAGGATCGCGTCGCGCATGGGCGTTTCGGGGTCGGTGCGGGCGATCCGCGTTAGCAGCCAGTGTCCATGCACCGAACTGTGCCAGTCGAAACACCCGTAGAATGCGGGCGTAAGCGCGCTGGGCGGGCGCGCATCGGCATCGCTCTCGAGCACGTGAGAGATCTTGTTCGGATATTCGCGGTGAACGCATTCCAGCGCCAGCACGGCGAACCGATCCGTCTGGCTGTCCGGCCGCGGCAGGGGAAGGTCGCGTGCTTCCATCGTTCCTTCGCTTTCCGGCGAACAGGCCGCCAGCAGGAGGGCAGTGATCGAACCGAATACCAGTGCGCGCATGCGGCTGCGTATCGGCTTTCGGCGCTGCCGCCAAGTGGTGGCGGGAGATGACGATGCGGACCGCCGCGGTACATCCCGGCCGCAGTAAGGATCGGGACATATCCGGATGGGCCGGCGCGCTTCGCCGTCCGACACTGCGCGGCGATGGCGGCGTGGGCGATCCCGGTCCTGTTCGTGCTCGCAGGCGCGGCGGTGTGGTGGGCGGGCAGCCGCCTGCCGCATCATGTCGCTGCGCTTGCCGAGCGGCTGGGGCTCGCACCGGGATTTGCCGGCATGCTGGTGCTGGGAGGCATTACCTCGCTGCCCGAGCTTGCGACCGGCATTTCCGCGAGCGCGATCGGCGCACCGCTTCTCGCCTTCAACAACATACTGGGCAGTGCGAGCTTCAATCTCCTGCTGCTCGCCCTGTCGGACATGGTGCTTGGCACAAGACCCCTGACATCGCTCGTCGCGCGGCCCGGCGTGGTCATCCAGGGCGTGCTCGGCATGATCCTGTTCGCGCTGGTGGGCGCGGCGATCGGTATCGGCGATGGCGGCTGGGGCGACGACGGCTGGGGCGGGTCTGTCGGGGCGTGGTCGGCGGCGATCTTCATCGCGGTGATCGCCGCATTGCTCGTTTCGCTAAGAGCCGAGCGCCGTCCGATGTGGCTGGCTCTCGATTTGCCCGGAGCCAAGCACGCAGAGGCAAAAGAACCGGACGTCAAACCGCCCCGAGCGCCGCTGGCAATGCTTGTCATGCTGTCTGCGATCGTGGTCTTTGCAGGCGGCGTGCTGGCATGGAGCGGCGAGGCGATCGCGCGCGAGACGGGTCTCACCACGGGGATCGTCGGTTTCCTGCTGGTCGCCATCGCCACCTCGCTGCCCGAAGCGAGTGCCGTGACGGGGGCGATGAGGCGTGGCCATGGCGAACTGGCGATCGGCGAGATCTTCGGCTCGAACATATTCAATCTCGCCATCATCATCGTGATCGACCTTGTCGCGCGCGGCGATCCGGTGATCGAACGCGCGGGCGAGGCCGAGATAGCCGCCGCAATGCTGCCGCTAATGCTGACCGGCATCTTCGTCATCGGCCTTGTCGAGCGGCGCGACCGCACGGTGTTGCGCATGGGGCCGGATTCGATCGCGGTGATCCTCGCCTATGGCGGGGGCCTTGCCCTGCTCCTTTCCCTCGCGCGATAACCGGGCCGCAAGGACCTTCAGCCGAGCACGACCCGCGCATCGAGCGCGATTGCGCCGCCGGCATCGGCAAGCAGCGGATTGATGTCGAGCTCGGAAATTTCCGGCAGCGCGACCGCCAGGCGCGAGACTCCCTCGATCACGCCTGCGATCGCCCCAAGATCGGCTGCGGGCACGTGGCGATAGCCCGAGAGCAGGCGCGCTATGCGGGTCGCACCGATCATGTCGCGCGCATCCTCCGGCCCGATCGGCGGCAGGCCGGCAGCCTTGTCCGCTACCACCTCGATCGCGGTGCCGCCTGCACCGAACATCACGACCGGGCCAAAGGCGGGATCGCGCGCGATTCCGATGAACAGCTCGTGGGCGGATTTGCGCGCGATCATCGGCTGCAGCGCAAAACCCTCGATCCGCGCCTCGGGGAAGGCACGGGCGAGATGCGCGCGCATCGCCTTGCCTGCGCGCTCCACCGCCGCCGCGTCCGACAGGCCGAGCACGACGCCGCCGAAATCGGACTTGTGGGTGATGTCGGGCGAGACGATCTTGAGAGCGTAAGGCGCATTGATCTCGCGGCAGGCCGCTTCGGCTTCATCCAGCGAAGCGATGAAATGCGTCGGCACGACCGGGATGCCGAAGGATTGCAGCAAGCGCTTGGCCTCGATCTCGCTCAGGATCGCGCGACCATCGGCGCGTATCCCGGCGAGAACCTCGCGTGCGTCGGCCGTCTCGTCGGGCAGCGCGGGTGCGGGATCCCGGCGCGCGCGCCTGCCCTTTGCCCCGCGCGTCTCGACCAGCGCGGCAAAGCCGGCGACGGCCTGCGATGGCGTTGCGAATACCGGCAGCCCCGCATCCTGCAGCACCGGCGCGGACGCCGCGAGATTGGCATCGCCGAGCCAGCACGCGAGCACGGGGATCTCGCGGCCGGTCCTGCGTGCCCGCGCAGTCGCGGCAGCGCTCGCGCGGGCCGCTTCGCCCGGCTCGATCAGGCCGGTGGGGCAATTCATCACCAGCAGCGCATCGACGCCCTCATCCTCAAGCACGGCACGGATCGCCGATTCGTAGCGCACGGCGTCGGCATCGCCGATGATGTCGATCGGATTGCCGCGCGACCAGCCGGCGGGGCAGGCGCGATCGAGTGCCTCGATCGTGCCCGGGGAAAGCTGCGCGAGATGCCCGCCGGTGCGTGCCAGGGCATCGACCGCGAGTATTCCCGCACCCCCGCCATTGGTGAGGATCGCGAGCCGATCGCCCGAACCTTCGGGATGGAGATGCAGCAGGCTTGCAGCGCCGAGCATATCGTCCAGCGTGTCGACCGCGACCACGCCTGCCTTGCGAAAGGCGGCGCGATAGACATCCCACGACCCGGCAAGCGCGCCGGTGTGCGACAACGCCGCCCGGCCCGCCTCGCGGCTGCGCCCGGCCTTGAGCGCGATGACGGGCTTCGATCCGCTCGCTGCACGAGCCGCTTCGAGGAACCCCGACCCGTCGGCCAGACCTTCGATGTAGAGCAGGATCGCGCGGGTCCCGGGATCGCGCGCGAACAGGGCAACAAGCTCGCCTATATCGGTCTGCGCCATGTCGCCGACCGAGACCACGGCCGAAAACCCGATTCCGCGCGGGGCCGCCCATTCAAGCATTGCGGTGGCGATCGCGCCGCTCTGCGACAGGAGGACGAGATCGCCGGCTTTCGGCATGGCGCGTGCGAAGCTCGCATTGAGTGCGTGACGCGGCAGTATGAGACCGAGGCAGTTCGGCCCGATCAGCCGGATCCCTTCCTGGCGCGCGGCCTCCAGCATCGCGCGTCCCGCCTCGCTCTGGCGTCCCAGGCCGGCGGAGATCACCACGGCCAGCCGGATGCCCTTCGCGCCCAGTTCGCGCAGTGCAGCCGCGACATGGGCCGCCGGGATGGCGACAACCGCGAGGCCCGGCCCTTGGGGTATGTCGCTCACGCCCGCGAAATGACCCTCGCCCGGCTCGCCCAGCGGATGCGGATTGACGGTGTGCAGCTCGAAGGGGCGCCCCGGGCAGGAGAGATTGTCGTAAACGCTTCTGCCGACCGATCCCGGTCGCCGCGAAGCACCCACCAGCACCACGCGCGGCGGTTCAAGCCAGTCGAGCTGGATTGGCGCAAGGCCTGTCTCCGCAAGCTGCATCCCCTACCCCTTTCGCCGCGCATCGCTCGAGCGTTGTTGGTGCACACGATAGGTCTTGGCCGCTTCGGTGGCCAGCAGGACGGCAAGCGCGCTTGCCCCGCACAGCCACGCGAAACCCGGCTCGACGGGCCCGGTGCCGAGCAGGTCGCGCAGCAACGGAACACTCATCGCCGCCGCCTGCAGGGCGATCGCGGCTGCCATGCCGAGGAACATCCAATTGTTCTCGGGCGGATGCCAGCGCCAGAACGGGACCTCGAGATTGCGGATGCTGAGAAGGAAGGCGACCTGGAAGGTCACGACCAGCACCAGTACGTGATTGCGTGCTTCGGCGATTGCCATGCCGCTCGCGAGGCGATCGTGCAGCACCCACACCGCTATCCCGGTCATCAGCACTGCACCCGGCAGCATGAGGATCAGCGTCGCCCGGTCGATCAGCCGTGCGAGCCCGCGCACGGGCGGGCGGCGCAGTTCATTGCCATCCCCCGTGCCGAAACCGAGAGTCACGTCGAGAACGCCATTGGTCACCAGGTTGAGCCATAGCAATTGCACCGCGGTGAGCGGCATCGGCAGGGCAAGCGCGAGCGCGACGAGGAACATCAGGATCTCGGCAGCGCCGGTCGAAAGCATGAACATCACGATCTTGCGGATATTGGCGAGCACCACGCGTCCTTCCTCGATACCCGCGACGATCGTGGCGAAATTGTCATCGGCAAGCACGAGATCGGCAGCGCCGCGCGCAACATCGGTGCCGCCGCGCCCCATGGCGATGCCGATATTGGCCGCATGGAGCGCCGGGCCGTCATTCACCCCGTCCCCGGTGACCGCCACCACATGCCCCTGACTGCGAAAGACCTGCACCACTTCGAGCTTCTGCGCCGGATCGATCCGCGCGAAGATCCGCTTGTCCGCAATCGCCGCGCCGCGATCGGCCATGTCGGCGAGTTCACGGCCGGTGACGACCCGGTCAGAACCCACATCCATGCCCAATCGCCGCGCGATGGCGAGAGCGGTCGCCGGATGGTCGCCCGTAACCATGGCGACCGCGACACCTGCCGCGCGGCATTCGGCCACCGCCTCGACGACACCATGGCGCAGCGGATCGGCGAGACCGACGAAGCCCAGGAATTCCATGCCCGAAAACCGTTCGCGCAGGCGCTTTTCGCCGGGTCCGATCCTGACTCGGGCAAGCGCGAGGACCCGGTAGCCGCCCCCGGCCATCGTTTCGGCGAGCGCCTCGGGGGCCGGCCCCTCGCTGCGCTCATCGCGGCACATGGGCAGCACGGCTTCGGGAGCTCCCTTGACGAACAACCATCGCTGCTGCGCGCGCTCGGCCTCGACCGCGGCATATCTGAGAGCAGGCTCGTAAGGGACGCGAAACAGCCTTTCCCCGGCCAGCAGGGCCGCGACATCGCAGCCGCTTTCGCGCGCGAAATCGATGAGCGCCAGATCGACCGCATCGCCCGCCGCCCCCTGCTGCTCGTCCTGAAACTGCGCCTCGTTACACAAGGCCGCCGCTTCCGCGAGCGCCGCGAGCGCTTCGCGCTGCCCCGCCCGCAAGAGCGGCTGATCGTCGAGCCATTCGCCGCGCGCGATTTCCGCGCCATCGGCAAGCACGGCCCGCTCGACCGTCAAACGGTTGGCGGTAAGCGTGCCGGTCTTGTCGCTCGCGATCAGGGTGCACGCGCCCAGCCCCTCGACCGCGGGCAGAGCCCGGATGATGACATTGCGCCTCGCCATCCGCCGCGCTGCCGCGGCGAGTGCCACCGTGACCGCGACCGGCATTCCCTCCGGGATCGCGGCCACGGCAAGCGCGATCGCCAGAAGCACGATCTCGCGCCAGCCCTGCCCCTCGATAGCGAGCAGCCCCGAGATCACGAGAATGAGAGCAAGCGTGGCAATCGCGATCTGGCGAGCGAGCACGCGCATGCGCTCGACCAGCGGGACCGCTCCGCCGCTCGCGCGGGCCTCGGCGAGCGACAGATCGATCCGGCCCAGTTCGGTCCGCCCCCCGGTCCGCACGGCCAGCCCCGTTCCCCGGCCGCGGAGGACATAGGTGCCGGCATGAACCATGTTGACCCGCTCGGCGACGGCGCTTGCCGGATCGAGCACGTCCCCGGCACGCTTGGCCACGGGCAGGGCCTCTCCGGTGAAGGTGGATTCGTCCACTTCGAGCCCGCTCGCCTCGACCAGTCGCAGGTCTGCGGTCACCGCCATGCCGCTTTCCAGTTCGACGATGTCGCCCGGGACGATCTGTTCGGCCGCGATTTCCCGCGCGGCCCCGGCGCGCCGCAATCGCGCGCTGTGCGGCACGAGTGAGCGCAGCGCCCGCGCGCTGGCATCGGCCCTGATCTCCTGGAACGCGCCTATCGCGGCGTTGAGCAGCAGGACGCCGAAGATGAACAAGGCATCGAAGCGATCGCCGATCACGAGCGAAAGCGCGCCTGCGACCAGCAGGAGATAGATGAGGGGACTGAGGAACTGCCTCGCGAAGATCCGCAGCGGCCCTTGCCGTGTCCTTTCCGGAAGGCGGTTGTGCCCGTATCGTTCGAGCCGGACAGCCGCCTCCTCCTCGGAAAGCCCGGCGAGTTGCGTATCGAGCGCTGCGAGCGCCTGCGCAGCTTCGATCGCGTGCCAGCAAGGCTCGCCCGCCTGCTTCGCGCGGGCAGTCGAGCCAGCGTTTGCCTTGGCCATGCCGGGCCTGCCCCTCGACATTGCGCGCCTCCTGCCCAAGGGCGCAGTGTGCGCTCGGCGCGGCCTCCGGCGATCCGTAAACACCCTGAGGGCCGCCAATCGTGCGGATCGGACACGTCAATGCCGAACATGCCGAAGTTCCCGCAGGGCTGAAGGAAGACGAGAGCGTGCTCCCCAGCCCACCGGCATCCCTTGTCGAGGGAACCCGCATCGCCGCGCATCGAATCTTATCGACGCACACCGCGCCATTGCCGCTCATGCCAGCGGCTCGACCCGCCTTCCCGAACGCCGCCCGCCTGTCGATGGATCCGGCTGACGCAGGAGGGGCCCCGGCCCCCCCGCACGCGGAATGTGATGGCGAAAACACGGTACCCGATCAGATCGACCCGACCCCATTTTTCGCAAGCCAAGACCGAAATCTCGGCCTAAGGGGGCCGGGAGCACCAGACGTCGATTGCCCCGGCACCTGACTTGCGAAGAGCGATTTCGCCGTTCGCAGCGAAAGCTCGCCTCCCTTCCGATTACGCCTCCCTCCGATTACAGGCCCGTGCCATGAACTTCCCCCCCCTTCCCTCCAGCCTTCAGGCTGCCATTTCCGAGCGCGGTTACGCGACCGCTACTGCCGTGCAGGCGCAGGTCATGCAGCCCGAAGCCGCCGGTCGCGATCTGGTCGTGTCCGCCCAGACCGGGTCGGGCAAGACGATTGCCTTCGGCCTCGCGATGGCGGAGCAATTGCTGGACGACGATGGCAGGACCCCCGTCGCCGGAAAGCCGCTTGCCCTGATCATTGCCCCGACGCGCGAGCTTGCCCTGCAGGTCAGTCGCGAACTGGCATGGCTCTATGGCAAGGCCGGCGCGCGTATTGCCACCTGCGTCGGCGGCATGAATCCGCAACAGGAACGCAACGCCCTGCGGTCCGGCCCCTCCATCGTCGTCGGAACGCCCGGCAGGCTTCGTGACCATCTCGAACGAGGCGCGATGGACCTGTCCGCGCTCAAGGTCGTGGTGCTCGATGAGGCGGACGAAATGCTCGACATGGGCTTTCGCGAAGAGCTCGAGGAAATTCTCGATGCCACGCCGGAAGATCGGCGGACCTTGTTGTTCTCTGCCACCATGCCGCGTCCGATCGAAGCGCTCGCTCGCCGCTACCAGCGCGATGCGCTCCGGATCGCGACGACGGGCGAGGGCCGCGGCCATGGCGACATTTCCTATCAAGCGGTGGCGGTGTCCCCGACCGAAATCGAAAACGCAATCGTCAACCTGTTGCGTTACCACGAAGCCGAAACTGCCATCCTGTTCTGCGCGACCCGCGAGAGGGTCCGTCACTTGCACGCGATCCTGCAGGAACGCGGATTTGCCGTCGTCGCCCTGTCGGGCGAGCATTCGCAATCCGAACGCAATCAGGCGCTTCAGGCGATGCGGGACCGCCGGGCGCGCGTCTGCGTCGCCACCGACGTCGCTGCACGCGGCATCGACCTGCCCACCCTCAGCCTCGTCATCCACGTCGAGATTCCCCGCGATGCAGAGAGCCTGCAACATCGCTCGGGCCGAACCGGACGTGCCGGAAAGAAAGGCACCGCCGTCCTGATCGTGCCATTCTCACGGCGCAAGCGCGTCGACGCGATGCTGCGCCACGCGAAGATATCGGCGCAATGGGTCGAGGCGCCCGATCGCGAAGCCATCAAGTCAACGGACCGCGAACGTCTGCTGGAAAAGCTTCTCCAGCCGGTCGAAGTGGATGACGGCGATTCTGAACTGGTCGAGCGCCTGCTGGCCGAACGCACCCCGGCGCAGATCGCTGCCATGCTGGTGCAGGCTCACCGTGCAAGCATGCCCGAACCCGAAGACCTGATCGCCAACACGCCGGAAGCACGCCATGAAGCGCAAAAGGAACGAAAACGTCCGGGCTTCGAAGATACGGTCTGGTTCCGAATTGACCTGGGACGCCGCCAGAACGCCGATCCGCGCTGGATTCTCCCCTTGCTGTGCCGACGCGGCCATATCACCCGCAACGAAGTCGGCGCGATCCGCATCGGCCAGGACGAGACCTACTTTCAGATCCCGCGCCAGATTGCAGACAGGTTTGCCGGTGCCGCTGCTCGATCGGCGCACAGCGACGGCGACGAAGATCCCGTCACCATCGAGATGTCTGAAACAGGCCCCCGCGAAGCGGCCAAGTCCAATCGCAAACGACACCATGCAAACAGCAGCGCGGACCGGCCACGAGCAAAGGCAAAGCCCGCATTCAAGAAGTTCGACAAGCCGAAAGGCAAGAAGGGCGGGAAACCGGGTAAACCGCCCGTGGCTTCACCCAAGAAGAAACGGCCCTAGAGCCCACTAAAAGGGTCTGGTAGCGCAAGAGGGATCCCAACCCCCGACACGCGGATTATGATTCCAGCGGGAACGCATTCATGGGTGGGGCTACTTAGCCGCGATTGATTTGTTGCAGCAATATCGCCGCACTGGAATCTCGCTCCAATCGCTTGGTGATGCTCGGGACTGGCCGGTGAGATAATCCGGCGACGACCGGGACGGATTTCGGAAGGATGCTCTTGCCGAAAGTGGCTGTGGCGCGATTGATCGAGCTATGAACGCGGCGGGGAGGCCTTTCGGACCGACGAAGATGTCGCCCCGTCAACCCGGATGGCCTGCATGAGCCGCTTTCAGGGCATGGCCGAGCGTGGCGGCACGGAAGGCGGCATCTTCGGGCGATAGCGCATCCGCGGTGGTGCGCGCGATGCCTTTGGCGGGCTCCTTCGGCAGCACGCGGCCTTCCATGACTGTTCCCCAGACCTCGATGTCCCCGATCTTCATCGGATCGACACTAAGCGGGTTGGAGCCGAGCACGGTAAGATTGGCGCATTTGCCGGGCGTAATGCTGCCGAGCTCGTTCTCCATGCGAAGCGAATGCGCCGCCTCGATGGTTACTCCGCGCAGTGCGTCGAGCGTGCTGACCCGTTGCTCCGCCCCGGCAATGCGGCCCGAGGACGTCACCCGATTGACGGCGCACCACATCAGGAACAGCGGGTCTCCCGGCGCCATGGGCATGTCAGAATGGAGCGACCATCGTACCTCGCGGCGGTCAAGATCGCCGAGGCGCACCATCGCATCAGCGCGCTCCGGGCCGAGGCCGACCTCGCCGTACTGGTCGGCCAGGGCGCTGACGTAATAAGGATTGCCGCTCACGATCGCGCCGAGCCGTGCAATCCGTTCGACCTGGTCCGCCCCGCTGACCGCGAAATGCACCAGCACGGTCCGGTGATCGCTACGGGGTCGCCGCCTCAAATTCGCCTCGAGCGTATCGAGAACCCGTTCGAGTCCGGCATCGCCATTGACGTGGATATGAATCTGGTAATCCGCATCCCAATAGATCCGGAAAGCGCGTTCGAACACGTCGAGATCGGTCATCCATTCGCCTTCGTGCCCATCGAGATAGGGCTCGCGCACCTGCATGAGCTGAGAATAGATCGCTCCATCGGCGAAAAGCTTGACCTGCTTTCTCGTCATGCTGGTCATGCCGCCGTACCAGGATGCCAGCTTTTCGGTTTCGGGAATCACCTGCGCATCGTCGGCGACCTTGTCCACGATGCTCTTGCCGTCGGGCATGAACGACCAGCGGAAGGGCATGTCCGGGCTCGAGAACACCGCATTGACCCCGTCCTGCACCGGCTTGGCGAGGATGCCGCCCGGCTCGTTGCCGAAGGTGATCCCCTTGGCGTGCATATAGTCGCGGGTGAGCTCCAGCCCCGCGCGGAGGCGCTGCGGGCTGGCTACCATCCCGGCGATGAACGGCAGGGCTGCGAACAGCCCCTGTTCCCAGAACCGCCCTTCCTCGAAATCGCTTTGTCGCCGAGGTGTGGGCGCGAAGCCTTCGACCGCTTCGCGTGTTAGCTTACCCCGTTCCATCGCGGCGGTGTTGAGGATCATTTCGTGACAGGACCGCGCCCATACGAAAATCGGGCGTTCACTCGATACCATGTCGAGATCGGCTCGCGTGAGATCACCATAGAAGGAGGGATGATAGCCCCACGACAGCAGCGGCTCGGCAGGGTCGCCGGCGGCGGCGGCAGTGGCCAATCGCTCGAGGAAATCGGGCTTGTCTTTTACTGCCCGGACCGTGCGGCCGGGCAGCACCCAGTCCTCGATCGACAGGATTTCCGACGACATTGTCAGCGCGGCGAGCACGGGATGATCGTGCTGGGCGATGAATCCGGGCACGATGACCTTGTCGGCAAAGCGCCGGTCGATCACATGGGGCTGGTCGCCCAGCGCGGCGATGACTTCATCCAGGCTGCCAACCCAACCGATCCGATCGCCGATCACCGCGACCGCATCGGCACGCTCGCGCGCGGTATCGAGGGTGACGATCTCGCGCGCGGTGAAGATCGTTGCTGTCGGGGGCCCGATCGTCGAACCGCCGATATCCTGCAGCGAGGCCGATTGCGCAGCGGCAAGCGTCAATGGCGAGAGTGCGGCCATGCCGCCGAGCCCCGAACCGACGAAGGCCCGTCGGCTGATCCGCGTCACCATTCTCAATTCCTTTCCATTCTCACGCTGCCCCTGCCCGTAGTGGCGCAGCCACCGCTCCCTTCTGCTGCTCGACGACGTACGGCGGCTCGTAGCCCGCTTCTCCGAAGGTCCGGGCGATCAGCTTGTTGGTGTCGAAATAGACCTGCCAGTAATGGTCGGTATGGCAATAGGGGCGCACCGCAAGCACCGTGCCACGTTCGTTGAAATCGAGAATCTCGACGTCGGGCGGCGGCAGGTCGAGGACATTCGGTATCGAAGTCAGCGCGGGCTTAAGCCGTTCGATCGCTTCGAGCGGATCCACCCCGAAGGCAAGCTGCGCGGTGCGATCGACGCGGCGATAGTCGTGGGCAGAAAAGTTCTTGACCACGTCGCCCAGGATCGCGGAATTGCCGATGATCGTCTGCACGTTGTCCGGACTGGTGATGACCGTGTTGAAGAGCCCGACTTCGGTCACGGTCCCCTCGATCCCGCCGCCCACGACATAGTCGCCAACCTTGTAGGGGCGGAAGATGATAAGAAACGCGCCGGCCGCGAAATTGCTGAGGAGGCCCGACCATGCCGCGCCCACGGCGAGGCCGACACCGGCGAGGAGGGCCGCGAAGCTGGTCGTCTCGATCCCGAAATAGCCCAGAATCGCCACTACCAGAATGATGTTGAGCACGACCGACAGGATAGAGGCGATGTAACGTTGCAGGGTCGGATCGAAATTGCGGGCGGTCAGCACCTTGCCCAGCACTCCGATCGCGAAGCCGATCAGCCAGCGTCCGATCATGTAGAGCACGAAACCCGCCGCGATCTGCAAGGCGGCCGCGGTGATCATCGCGGAAACAGTTGCCCAGTCCATTTCCATGTCATCGTTCCTTATCGCTATACCGCCCCGCCAAGTCGGGGCATGTTTACTCTCAATCGCGCACGATTTCCTCGACCCCTGTGCCCACGATCACGCCGGTGCGCCGCGCAGTGCGGCTGGCTCGACGCTGGTCGTAATAATATTCCTCGCGGCAATAGCGTTCATAGCGCCTGTCGTTGCGGTAGTGGTCCATGCATTCGCGGTAGTCGTCGCGGGCATTGTCGCGCGCGACCGCGCCCGCGATCCCGGCAGCGGCAGTCCCCGCGATGACGCCCGCGCGGCGCGCGTCGCGGCGATTGTCCCAGTCTTCCCAGCGATCGTGATGGTGATGTCGCCGGTCCCGTTCGCGGTCCCAGCGATCGGCCTGCGCGCTCGACGCGATGCCGACAATGGCGATAGCCGCCGCAGCGGAAAGCGCGATGCTGCGTGCCGCGCTCATAGGGTAGCCGCCTCGAACAGGCTTACGGCTTCCGGGGCTTCGGCTTTCGAACAGGCGCGAAAGACGCTGCCCGCCGTCTCGGCCATCCAATCCTGGCTGAGCGCGGCTATCTCGCCGCCCCGCACGCCGTACAGGTAACCGTGCAACCAGGTCAGTCCGTTGGCGATTTCGTCCTGCGCGGCGAGCGATGCGCCGTCGGTCGGCTGCGTCCGCGCGATCGCGACCGTGGCGAGGAAATCGGCGCAGGTGAGCCGCATGAGATCGTCCGAAGCAGCTATGACAGGGGCCTGATCGGGCCGTTCGGGCCTTTCCTCTCCGGCGCTGACCGCGGCGTCCTGCGGGCCGCAGGCGACGAGCGCTACGAAGGCCAGTGTTGCCGCTGCGAAACCCGATATCCTCATTGGTGTCCCCTCCCTTCTTCCAGCCGTCCCCGGTCGATCATTGCCGCCGGTAGATGGTGGTCCCTTCCTTGATCGTCTCCTCGACCGTGATCTGGTCGATGGTCTCTGGGTCCACCGCGGTCGGATCGGCGGAAAGGATGACGAAATCCGCAAGCTTGCCGACCGCCAGCGAGCCTTTCCGGTCTTCCTCGAAGTGCTGAAAGGCGGGCCAGATCGTCATCGCTTTCAAGCCGGTGATCACGTCCATGCGGTGCTGCGGCCCGAGTATGTCGCCGCTGCGCGACCGGCGCGTGACCGTGGCATCGAGTACCCGCATCGAGTCCGGGAAGGCGACGGGCGCATCGTGGTGCGAGGTGAAGATCATCTTGCGCTCGCGCACCCAGCCTGTGGGCGAGATGTTCTCAGCATCGACCGGCCCGACCGTATGGTCGCGGTGCCAGTCGCCCCAGTAGAAGGTGTGCATCGGGAACAGCGAGGGGATCACCCCCAGACGGTCGAACGCGGCGATCTGGTCCTTGCGCAGGAACTGGCCGTGGATCAGCACCGGACGCCGGTCGCCCTTCCCGTGGCGTTCCTCGGCCTGGCCCAGCGCCCCGATCAGAAGGTCGTGCGCGGCTTCGCCGTTCGAATGGGTAAGCAGCTGGATGTCATTGGAATAGGCCCACTCGGTCGCCTCGAACGCCTGTCCGCGCGTCACGGCCGCATAGCCCGCATAGTCGGGCGGATAATCCCCGACCGGATCGTAATAGGGTTTGTCGCGCCAGCCGGTAAAGCCCTGCGGCGACCCATCGATGGTGAGCTTGCCCCCACCCACGCGGAAGCGGCCGACATAGTCCGGCGCGGACTTCGCCTTGGCCATGTCGCGATCGACAAGCACATCGATATAGGCGACCACATCGATCGGCAGGCGGCCTGCTGCGGCGGCTTCTTCGAGCAGGGCAATGGTGCTACCGGTGGCGCGCCCGTCCTGCGCGGTGGTGTAGCCGAAGCGCGCCCACAGGTCGGTTCCGGCCTTGACGATCGCCACTGCCGCCGCGGCGTCGAGCGCGGTGAACAGCTTGCCCATGTTGCTGAAGTGAGCGGCCTCCTCGAGCACGCCGTCGGGCTCGCCGTCGGCGCGCTTGCGGATGATCCCGCCCGCCGGATCGGCTGTCTCGCGGGTGATGCCCATCTTTGCGAGGCCGGCCGAATTGGTCGCGCCGAAATGGCCCGACTGGTGGATGAGGTAGATGGGCACTGCCGTCGAAACGGTATCCAGCTCGTCGCGCGTCGGATGACGCGCCTCGGCAAGCGTTGCGTTGTCGTAACCGAAGCCGACGATGATGCCGTAGCGATCGACAGTGGCCTTGTTGTCGCGCACCCACTGACGCAGCACATCGAGCAGCGAGGAAATGTCTTTCACCGTGCCATCGGGCGGCGCCAGCAGATTGGCGCCGAGCGCCTGCACGCCGCCGCCGGTGACGTGGCCATGGGCATCGACGAAACCGGGCAGCAGGGTCTTGCCGGCGAGGTCGACCACCACGGTTTGCGGCCCCTTGAACTTCATGACCTCGGCGCTTGTGCCGACGGCGATGATCATGCCGTCATCCTCGGCCACCGCCTCGGCCCGCATGGCATCGTCTTCCATGGTGATGATCGGGCCACCGGTCCATATGCGGTCTGCGGTCTGTGCCGAAGCGATGGTGCCGATCGACATCATCATCGCTGCCGCGCCCACCCGGAATGCACGCATCGTGGTTCCCCTCATGTCGGGTCGCCGCCGACGACCTTGAACACAAGGATAGCACTGCCGGAACGACAGGAATGTCGAATTTTCTACAATTGAGCCGGTGCGTGGATTTTTCGGGCGCCGATGGAGTCAGGCAACCGTTCGGCTGGTCTCGAACCAAGCTTCCAGACCTGCTCGATCCTCGACAGAAATCCGGCCATATCCGACCTCGACGAGACCGCGCTGCGCAAGCACGCCGAGCGTCCTGCTGACCGAGGCGCGCGATGCATTGGCCATCTCTCCCAGCTCGCTTTGGGACAACGGCAAGGAGTCCTTGCCCGACCCCGGCTCGCACAGACGCAGCAGGACCGCGGCGATCCGCCGATCCGCCTCGGTGACAAGCAGTTCGGCGACAAGGCCGGCGATATGGTTCGACTGGAGCTGCGCCAGTTCGGCGAGCCTCTGCGGCAGGTCCGGGAACGCTTCGCGAAGCCGCCAGAGCTCGGTATCTCCGAGACTGATGAGTTCGCTCGGTTCGCGGGCCACGAAGGAAAGGATCCGTTCACTGCCGATGAGCTGCGGTCCCATGCCGAACCATTGGCCGGGGCCGATGATGGTGCCGAGTACCGGCATGTGCTGGCGGTGACTGGTCAGGCAGCCAATGCTGCCGCTCACGATGCCGAGGATCCGGCGGTCATCGTCGCCTTCGAAGCCGATCGGATCCCTGCGCCCGTAGAACGCCCGCCTGCCGACAGCGATCAAATGCTGCCTGAAGGCGGCGGGCTGACGTGAGAGCCACGCGCCGGTGAAAAGGCTGGCGAAATGGCCTTCACCAGGCGCGCCTCGTGCGTCGTGGATCGGTTCCATGCGCAGGAGAATAGCGAGGGTTTCCCTGCACCCTCAATGGAATTGTTCAGCGGCCATGACTTCCACTTCGACCAATTCCGCCCGAGGCTCGCCTTCGTGTCATGTTGGGTGAAGCAAATAGCGGCTGCGGCCCGTTGGGAACCCGCAATGAAGTTTCAGCAAGCGATCCGGAAGCCACGGAGCGACATACGCGTTTCGCTGCCGGAGGCCCACAAAGACGCCTCACGCGCGGATACGAACACTCAGGCGCTTACGCCGGTTTCGCAGCCAGTTGAAAAGAATGGAGACCCTTTGCGCAGGTTTACAGCAGAGAAGGCAGGATCGTTCGGTTGCTGTCAGCTTGGCAAGCCGTCGCCCGACGGACGTTGGTAGCGGAGGAGGGACTCGAACCCCCGACACGCGGATTATGATTCCGCTGCTCTAACCACCTGAGCTACTCCGCCCCGTTCGGGATTCGCTCCGGCAGCCGGGCCGGGCGAGCGGCGCATTTAGGCCCCCCCTCGCCCCCGGTCAAGCACTTGTGCACGCCCCTTCAGGCGCGCTCCTTTCCGCGGAACGGCATGCGCTTCTCGTGGCTCCACGGGCCGCCTTCGTAGCGGTGCAGGTCGAGGGCGGGGAAGGCAAAGCCGCGCGGGTCGACCTGCGGCGCGAGAGCCGCCTGAAGGACGCGGGCTTCCTCCTTCGTCACCTTGTTCTGGATCGTGATGTGCAGGCGCGGTTCGTGAAGGTCCTGGTCGGTCAGGCTGCCGTGGAAATGCTCGGCGATGAGCGAGCGAAGACGCAGCAATTCCTCGCTTTCGAGCGCGATCGCGGTTCCCTTGCCAAGGTCCATGAGGCCGGTGATCCGCGCGGTCGGTGCCGCGAATTCGCGCACGATGTCGGGCAGGAAATCCTTCAGTTCATCGAGCAGCGAAGGGGCAAAGGCATGGAAGAGCGTGACATGGGCGTGAAGGTGATTGCGCTCCGGGGGAAAGTGGGCGCGGCGCAGGCCCTCTGCCCAGCCCTGTATGTCGGGCGGCAGGACGGCGGTGACAATGAAAGGGCGGGACATGCGCGGACAGCTAGCACGCCATGACGGGCGCGTTCCAGCCGCCCGCGATCCGGCCTACATCTCGCCGCGCTCACGCCGCAGCGCATACCATTCGGCGACGTTCGCATTGTGCTCTTCCAACGTGTCGGCAAAGACGTGGCCGCCGGTCCCGTCCGCCACCATGAACAGCGCGCTGGTATCGGCCGGGTCCAGCACCGCCGCGATGCTCTCGCGCCCCGGATTGGTGATCGGGCCTTCGGGCAGGCCGACGCGGGTATAGGTGTTGTAGCCGTTCACAGCCACGATCTCGGACTGGCGGATGCGGCGGCCCAACGGCTTGCCCTTGGTGATCGGATAGATGATCGTCGGGTCGGCCTGGAGCAGCATGCCCTGCCTGACCCGGTTCGAATAGAGCCCGGCGACCATGCGGCGTTCGGACGGCTTGCCGGTTTCCTTTTCCACGATCGAGGCGAGGATCAGCGCCTCACGCATGGTATCGACCGCGATGTCGGGGGCGCGTTTCGCCCAGGCTTCGGCGAGGTAGCGGTCCATCGCAGCCTGCATCCGCTCCACCAGTTCGGCCCGCGACTGCCCGCGTTCGAAGGAATAGGTGTCGGGCAGAATCGAGCCTTCGCTCGGCACGTCGATCTCGCCGGTGAGGAGTTCTTCGGCCATCAGCCGTTCCCACACCATGATCGAAGGCATGCCCTCTGGCACGGTGACAAAGCGGCGGACGACGTCGCCGGACTGGAATTTTTCGAGGATCTGTGACTGGCTCATGCCCGCAGCGAGGCGGAATTCGCCCGCCTGGATCGGCTCGGACGAACCGAACAGGCGGGCGGTAAGGACAAAGCCGTCGGCCGAGGAAACGAGCCCTTCCGCCTCGAGCTTGTCCGCCACCGCGCTGACCGAAGCGCCCGAGGGGATGATGAAGGCGGTGTCCTCCTCGATCGTCGCCTCGCCGAGCTGGGCGAACGCGAACCACGTGCCTGCGCCGATGAGGGCGAGGATCAACAGCAGGACGAGAAGGCCCTTGCGGCCCACCGCGTCAGTCCACCTTCTGCATGATCAGCGAGGCATTGGTCCCGCCGAAACCGAAGCTGTTGTTGAGCACCGCGCGCACTTCACGTTCCCGCGCCTTCAGCGGCACGAGGTCGATGCCCTCGGTCCCTTCGTCCGGGTCGGTGAGGTTGAGCGTCGGGGGCACCACCCCGTCGCGCATGGCGAGGATGCAGAACACCGCCTCGACCGCGCCCGCGCCGCCCAGCAGGTGGCCGATCGCGCTCTTGGTCGAGCTCATCGATGCGCCGCCCAGATCGTCGCCCAGCACGCGCTTGACCGCGGCGAGTTCGATCGTGTCGGCCATGGTGCTGGTCCCATGGGCGTTGACATAATCGATGTCGCCCGGGCCCAGCCCCGCCTTTTTCAAGGCCATGCGCATGGCGAGTTCGGCGCCCTTGCCTTCGGGGTGCGGGGCGGTGACGTGATAGGCATCGCCCGACAGGCCATAGCCCGTGACCTCGGCATAGATATGCGCCCCGCGCGCCTTGGCGCGTTCGAATTCCTCCAGCACGACGATGCCTGCGCCCTCGCCCATGACAAAACCTTCGCGCTGCCGGTCATAGGGGCGGCTCGCCTCGGTCGGGCGATCGTTGAAGCTGGTGTTGAGCGCGCGCGCCTGCGCGAAACCGGCAATGCCGAGCGGATTGATCGTGCCTTCCGCGCCGCCCGCCAGCATCACGTCGGCATCGTCCATCGCGATCATGCGCGCGGCATCGCCGATCGAATGCGCGCCGGTCGAACAGGCGGTGACGACCGCGTGGTTGGGCCCCATGAAGCCGTATTTGATCTGCACCTGCCCGGTGACGAGATTGATCAGGCGGCCATGGACGAAATGCGGGGAAACCCGGCCAGGGCCGCGTTCGTGCAGGTTGACGCTTTCGAGTTCGATCCCCGGAAGGCCGCCGATCCCCGCCCCGATCGAACAGCCGGTGCGCAGTTTCTCTTCTTCGGTCATGTCGGTGAGACCGGCATCTTCCAGAGCCTGTCCGGCAGCATCGATCCCGTAGACGATGAAGGGATCGACCTGGCGCTGGATCTTCGGATCGACCCGCTTGTCGGGGTCGAAGCCCCATTCATGGTCCTTGGGCTTCACCTCGCAGGCGATCGTGCATTTCTGGTTCGAGGCGTCGAAGCGGGTGATCTGGCCCGCCCCGCTTTTACCCGCGATCAGGTTCCGCCAGCACGTCTCCACGTCCGCCCCAAGCGGGGTGACGAGACCGAGCCCGGTTACAACCACACGGCGCATTGCAATCCCTTTCGTCTCCCGCGCGAAGTCTCGCACCCCGCGCGCCGCCCGACCTTCCCGGGCATAAAAGCTACAGGCCCGCAGCCCGCGTGCGGGGCCCGGGCCTGTCGATCAGCCGCGCGCGCCTCCGTCACGATGCGAAGGGCGCGCCATGCCGGGGCACAGATCAGCCCCCCAAGGTTATCCCTTGTGTTCCTCGATATACTTGGTCGCATCGCCCACGGTCGAAATCTTCTCCGCCGCGTCATCAGGGATTTCGACGCCGAATTCTTCTTCGAAAGCCATGACCAGTTCGACGATGTCGAGGCTGTCGGCGCCCAGATCGTCGATGAAGCTCGCATCCTGGGTGACCTTGTCGGCCTCGACACCGAGATGCTCGACGACAATCTTCTGCACGCGGTCGGCAGTATCGCTCATGTGTGTCCCTCTTGTCTGGGGTTTTGCAAAAAATTCAGGCTTGGCCCTAGTCAACGCCGCGAGGGAGCGCAAGTGGTGATCGGCCATACGGCGGGAGAGCCCGGCCGCGCCCTGCCCCGCTCGGTTCGCCGCGCATCGCGCCCAGCCTGTCCCGCTGCGCGGATAGGGTTCGGCCCCGCACCGTTAAGCACCCGAAAAGGCGGGAAAAAATCTTTCCGTCAAGCGATTTTGGGAGGACGCCCATGGCGGACACACGGACATTGCAGGGCCTGACACAGGCGACCTACGACACGCTCGCGGCCTATCGCAGCGCGCACGAGGCGGCTCATACCGGCGCGCTCGAACAGACGCTCGAGAGGCGCATTTCGGAACGCACGCGCACGGTCAACCTGCTCAACGTCGCGCTCGAGAAACGCGGCGGCACGCGCATCGACGATGCCAGCGCCACGGCCCAGGCGGAGGGGCTGATCCACGTAATCACCGATGCGTTCCAGGACGGCGACGAAGCCGCCGCGCACCGGATCGAGAATGCCGAGACCGAGCTTTGCGAACGTTATGACAAGGCTCTTGCGGACCAGACGCTCGACACGTCGACCCGCACGACGATCGAACGCGCCGCGCGCGAAGTGCGCGAGGGCGAAAGCTTCAGCCACGTGCTCGAACGGCAATATGGCTGAATCAAGGTGACACCAATGCAGCGGGGCCAAGGCCTTGACGAGGCACAGCCGACCGTCCCGGAACAATCAGAAAGATAAAGCGAAACACCTGTTCAAAGGGCATCCGGCAGAACCGACGGGTGCCCTTTTTCTCGCGCTCAGCCCTCCTTCGGCGTTCCCGGCTTCTGCGGAGGCTCGACCACCCGGATCGCGAGTTCGCGCAGCTGTTTCGGCTCGGCAAGGCCGGGGGCGCCCATCATCAGGTCCTCGCCCTTCTGGTTCATCGGGAAGGCGATGACCTCCCGGATTGCCTCTTCGCCAGCCAGCAGCATCACGATCCGGTCGATCCCGGGCGCAGAGCCGCCATGCGGCGGTGCGCCCAGCTTGAACGCCTCGATCATGCCGCCGAAATTCGCGTCCACGTCCTCGCGCGAATAGCCCGCGATCTCGAACGCCTTGTACATGATTTCCGGCCGATGGTTCCGGATCGCGCCCGAGGAAAGCTCATAGCCGTTGCACACGATGTCGTACTGCCACGCCTTGATCGACAGCGGGTCCTCATTTTCCAGCGCTTCCATCTCGCCCTGCGGCATCGAGAAGGGGTTGTGGCTGAAGTCGATCTTTTTCGCGTCCTCGTCCCATTCGTACATCGGAAAATCGACGATCCAGCAGAACTTGAAGCAGTCCTGTTCGATCAGGTCGAGCTGCTCGCCGACCTGCGTGCGCGCAGCGCCGGCAAGCTTGGCAGCCTCCGCCTCCTTGCCCGCGGCGAAGAACAGGCCGTCATCGGGGCCGAGGCCGAGTTCGTCATAGAGCGCCTCCATCCGGTCGGCCCCGTGGTTCTTGGCGATCGGCCCGCCGAATTCGCCGCCCTTGCGGGTGACATAGCCCAATCCGGCATAGCCTTCGGAACGCGCCCAGTTGTTCATGTCGTCGAAGAACTTGCGGCTCTTTTCCGCCGTGTTCGGCGCGGGCACGACGCGCACCACGCCGCCGCCGCCGACGATCTTCTCGAACAGGCCGAAGCCCGATTGTTCGAAATGGCTTGTCACGTCGCTGATGACCAGAGGGTTCCTGAGATCCGGCTTGTCGCTGCCGTATTTGAGCATCGCCTCGGCATAGGGGATGCGCGGGAATTCGCCCGACTTCGTCACCGTCTTGCCTTCCGCGAATTCCTCGAACGTGCCTGCCAGCACCGGCTCCAGCGCCTGGAACACGTCCTCCTGCGTCACGAAGCTCATTTCGAAATCAAGCTGGTAGAATTCGAGGCTGCGATCGGCGCGAAGGTCCTCGTCGCGGAAACACGGTGCGATCTGGAAATAGCGGTCGAAGCCTGCGACCATCATCATCTGCTTGAACATCTGCGGCGCCTGGGGAAGCGCGTAGAACCTGCCCGGATGCATGCGGCTGGGCACGAGGAAGTCGCGCGCGCCTTCGGGGCTGGAAGCGGTAAGGATCGGGGTCTGGAATTCGGTGAAGCCCTGCTCGACCATGCGCCGCCGGATGCTGGCGATGACCTTGGACCGCAGCATGATGTTCGCGTGCATGGTCTCGCGCCGCAGGTCGAGAAAGCGGTATTTGAGCCTGATTTCCTCCGGGTAGTCCTGCTCGCCCGCAACCGGCATGGGCAGTTCCTCGGCCGCGCTCTGCACGGTGATGGATCGCGCGAAAACCTCGATCTCGCCGGTCGGGATGTTCCGGTTCACCGTTTCGGGTGTGCGGCTCTTCACCTCGCCGTCGATGGTGACGACCGATTCGGTGCGCAGCCGTTCGAGCACCGGAAGGGCCGGCGAATCCTCGTCCGCGACGATCTGGGTGATGCCGTAATGGTCGCGCAGGTCGACGAACAGCACCCCGCCATGGTCGCGCTTTCGGTGGACCCAGCCCGACAGACGGACCGTCTCGCCGACATTCTCGGCCGAGAGCTGTGCGCAAGTGTGGGAACGATAGACGTGCATCTAAACTCTTGTCCTGTTCGAGAGTATGGCGCTAAGGGCGCGCCAGCATCTGGCGCAGGGTCGGTTACGGCCCCAAGCGGATATGCGCGCGCTAACAGGCGAAGCCCGGCTCTTTGTCAAGTCGCGCGACCTCTCCACAAGGGGACCGGCAACGGCCCGAGGGCGGCACTCCGCCCACCAACATAATGAGCGACATGAAGATACACGACCTCATCACCACCACCGAAGCCCTCGCCGAATTGTGCGAGCGGCTCGCGAGATCCGAATTCGTCGCGGTCGACACCGAATTCATGCGCGAGAACACCTATTGGCCCGAACTGTGCCTGGTGCAGATCGCGAACACGGAAGAAGCCGCCGCGATCGACCCGCTCGCCTCGGGCATCGACCTCACCCCGCTGCTCGACCTGATGTGCGACAATGACGAGGTGCTCAAGATCTTCCATGCTGGCGGGCAGGATGTCGAAATCATCGTCAACCTCACCGGCAAGACTCCCTTCCCGATCTTCGACACGCAGATCGCGATGATGGCGATCAGCCAGTCCGAACAGATCGGCTATGCCAATCTGGTCGAAACCTGGCTCAATCTCACGATCGACAAGGGCGCGCGTTTCACCGACTGGTCGCGCCGCCCGCTGACCGACCGGCAGATCGAATACGCGATCGGCGACGTCACGCACCTGTCGAAGATCTTTCCCAAGATCCTGAAAAAACTGATCAAGACGCAGCGCGGCGCGTGGCTCGATGCCGAGATGGAAAAGCTCGCCGACCCGTCGAACTACCTGGTCGATCCCGATGCCGCGTGGAAGCGCATCCGTTCGCCTGGGCGCAATCCGCAGGTACTCGGGCGGCTGAAGGCGCTTGCCGCCTGGCGCGAGGGCGAGGCGCAGCACAAGAACATTCCCCGCGGCCGGATCATGCGCGACGAAACGCTCGCCGACATCGCCTCGCATCCCCCGAAGAAACAGGCCGACCTTGCCAAGGTGCGCGGGCTTTCGGCCGCCTGGAAGGACAACGATATCGGCAAACGCATGCTCAAGGTCATCGCCGATGCCGAACCGCTGCCCAAGGAAGAGATGCCCGAGAAGATGAAGCGCGGCGCGCCGCTGGGCCGCGAAGGCGCGCTGGTGGCGGACCTGCTCAAGCTGCTGCTGAAGATCCGCGCCCGCGAGATCGACGTCGCGGCGCGCCTCCTGACCCGCGCCGAGGAGATGGAAGCGCTCGCCGCCGGAGTGCGCGATCTCAATGTGCTCAAGGGCTGGCGCTACGAGGTGTTCGGCAAGGACGCGCTCGACCTCGTCGAGGGCAAGCTCGCCTTCGCGGTCGAGAAGGGCAAGCTCAAGATGACCCATATCGACGAGATGCGCTCCGCCATGGAAGACCGGCTGGCGGCGGAATGAGCGGGCTCCGCCCCGCCCGGAGGATGGGCACATGAGCACCTATCTGCCGACGATCAAGCAGCTGCAATATCTGGTTGCGCTCCACGAACACGGCCATTTCGGGCGCGCGGCCGAGAGCGTTTTCGTCTCGCAATCGACCCTGTCGGCGGGCGTGCGCGAACTGGAATCGCTGCTAGGGGTGACGCTTGTCGAACGTTCGCGGCGGGTGGTGCGGTTCACGGCGCTGGGCGAACAGGTGGTGGCGAAGGCGAACCGGCTGCTGCGCGAGGCGGAGGAACTGTCCGATCTCGTCCAGGCCGCGGGCAAGCCGCTTTCGGGCCAGCTTCGCATGAGCGTCATTCCGACGATCGCGCCCTTCATCCTTCCGCGCCTGCTGCCGCGCCTCAGGAAGGAACGGCCCGAACTCCAGCTGATGCTGCGCGAAGAGACGAGCCAGGACGCGATCGAGAGCCTCCAGCACGGACGGTCGGACTGCGTCCTGCTCGCGCTTCCCTTCGACACCGGCGATGTCGAAATCGAACATATCGCCGACGATCGACTCTATGTCGCCTTTCCCAAGGACGACCCGCGTGATCCCCCGCGCGAAGTCTCGCCCGAAATGATCGAGCCCGCGATCCAGGGAGGAAGGCTGCTGCTGCTCGAGGACGGTCACTGCCTGCGCGAACACGCGCTGGCCGCCTGCAACCGGTCCGAACTGCGCGCCAGCGCGAGCATGATCGGCACCAGCCTGCACACGCTCGTCCAGATGGTCGACAACGATCTCGGACTTACATTGCTGCCCGAAATGGCGATCGAAGCGGGGATTCTCGCCGGGACCGAGGTCGTCGCGCGCCCGATCGAGGGCAACAGCGCAAAACGCGAGATCGCGCTGGTGTGGCGCAAGAATTCCCCGCGCGAGGCGGATTTCAGGCTGCTGGCCGAGGAATTGCGCGCCGGCTGAAACCGGAAACTGGCCCCCGGGCGCCGCGCCCTGGAAGGTGGGTCAGGCTATGCGCCCCAGGACGGGCTTACTTGCACTTGCCCCTGCCCTTGCCCTTGCCGTTGCCCTTGCCGTTGCCCTTGCAATCGTCATCATCATCGTCGTCGTCGCGATCATCATCGTCGTCGTCGCGATCATCGTCGTCATCATCGCGATCATCGTCGTCGTCGCGATCGTCGTCGTCATCATCGTCATCATCCGGACCGCTATTGCCGCCGCCGCCGCCCCGGCCGCTGTCGCCGGAACCGCTGCCGCCCGAACCGCCTTGCGAGCCACCGCCCGAACCGCTGCCGGAGCCGTCGTCCGAGCCGTCGCCCTCCGAATCGCCGGAATCGCCGCCGGAATCGCCGCTGCTGCCGCCGCCGCCACGATCATCGTCATCGCCTGAATTGTCCGCGCCGCTGTCGCCGCCGCCCGAACCGGCGCCGCCAGAGCCCCCGCCGCCCGAAGCGCCGCCGCCCGAACCACCGCCTACACCGCCGCCGTCGTCCGAACTGCCGCCGTCTCCGAAATCCGAATTCCCCGATCCACCGCCATTCGCGCTTCCGCCGGGCTCCATGTTCGCTCCGACATCGCTGAAGGTTGCCGAAGTCTCGTCGCCAAGCGCAATCAACGCGCCCATCGAACTCGCCGCGATCAGCGAGATGAACAAGCCGTATTCCATCGCGGTCGCGCCGGAGGAATCTCGAAGGAATTTGCTGACACTCTTTACCATTGGCTTTCCCTGTTTTCAGGGACGCATCCTGCACAGAAGAAATAAACAATTTACGAATCCGCGCCCGCGGAGCCGGGAAATTCGCCATGAGCGAGCAAAGTCGACGCCGAATCGCGCCCGCCTACGCAAAACCCCCTGCCCCATCCAAACCGCGCGGAAATGATGAATCGCGCATTAGCCATGTCGAGCCCACCGCCCGCGACCCCATGGGACATGGGCACGGCAACAAGGGAACGAACATGCGCAATTTCAGGCTTTCCTCCTTCGTCGACCGATCGCGGCCCGTTCCCGCCGACCGCAAAATGGCCGATACCGGCAGGACCAGTCCTGAGCCCGCACGATCAGGAACCGAAGCGCACGGCCCCTACACCCCGCCCCGGGCCGAACAGGCCGAGGCGCTGCGCGGCAATCTCGACGAGGTGCTCGGCAGCCTCAGCCATGCCCGCGCCGATGCCGAAGCGCTCGCCCGGATCATCGCCGAGCTGGAAGCCGAAGCGGGCCGGGTTCCCGGCCTCATCGAGGACCGCCGCGAACTTGGCCGCAAGCTCGACGAACGCGCCGGAGAGATCGCCGCGCTCGATGCGCGCGCGGAGGAACTCGTCCGCGACCTTGCCCGCGCGCGCGAGGAATCGGCGCAGGTCCAGCGTCAGCTCGACTCGGCAATGCGCGAACCCGCCGACCTCCACCGCGCGAACGAGGAGGGCAAGGAACGCCTGCGCGCTTCGGCCGAAACGATCGGGCAGCTCGAACGCGAAGCCGAACGCACTGCCGACGCGCGCGAGAAATCCGAGCGCGAGATCGCGACCCTGCGCGGCGCGCTGGCCGAACGCGACCGCGCGCTCGACGAGGCGCGCGATGCGATGAACGAACTGCGCGTTGCCGCCAAGCGCGATGCCCAGCGGATCGCCGAGATCGAAGAAAGCCATTCGAGGCAGCAAGCCCGCATTTGCGACCTCACCGCCCGGCTCGCCGCCGCGAATCGCCGCCATGACGAACTGGAGGAGGCGCATGACGCCCTACGCTAGGATCACCGCATCCTCGAGACCGCCCGCGCCGATCTCGAAATCGCGTTCGAGACGAAAGCCTATGCGTTGACGAACGCGCTGGGGCAGGAGCGCAGCGGACACGCGATCTCGCGCCGGCTGCTCGATGAAATGCGCCAGACCAATCGCGCGCTTTCGGAAGAGAACCGCAATCTCAAGGACCAGTCGGTCGCGATGGCGCGCGATGCCGAGCAGATGAAGCACGAACTCGGCTCCACCCGCACGATGATACGCGACTATGGCGACCGGCTGGGCGAGGTGAACCGGCGCTTTGCCGCGACGCAGGACGAATGCTCACGCCTCGAAAGCGCGCTAGCCGAAGCGCGCAAGGAAAGCCGCGCGCTCGCCCGCAAGGTCGAACGCCTGACCCGGGCCGAGCGCGAGAACGACGAATTGCACGACAAGATCAGGGGCCTGCAGGACAGCCTCGACCACTACCGCCGCGCCGCAGGAGGGCACGGCGCCGACGCGCCGATCGTGCTCGACGCCCATCGCCGCGAGAGCGCGGCGCGCATCGGATCATCGGCCGAGGCGCACGGCCCCGCTCAGGTCGCACAGATCCGCTCGCACTGACCGTTCTGAACAAGCGGCCTCCCCCGGGCGCACCGGGCGCCGCGCGGGAGCGCTCGCGCGGCCCTTACGAGCCTTCGACGCTGCGCGGCGGGAGCCTGCCGTCTGAAGCCTCGCTGTCCGCAGCTTCGTCGCCCGAAACCAGCCCGCGCGCCTCCAGCATTGGCTGCACGTCCGGCTGCCGCCCGGCGAAGTTCTCGTACATCTCGAAATAGTCCATCGTCCCGCCCCGGCTGAGCACGGTGTCGCGATAATGCTCGCCGTTTGCGCGGGTCAGCCCCCCATTCCCGCGGAACCATTGACGGCTGTCGCGGTCGAGCATCTCGGTCCACAGATAGCTGTAATAGCCTGCCGAATAGCCTGCGGGGCTGGAGAAGATGTGGTTGAAATAGGTCGACCGATATCGCGGCGGCACGAGGTCGATTTCAAGCCCGAGTTCCTTCAGCGACCTGCGTTCGAAGGCCGTGACCTTTTCCGGCGTGTCGATCGCGGCGGCTTCCCCGGGCGAGAGCGCGGCCCATTTCATGTCGAGCAGCGCTGCCTCGACCACTTCGCCGAAATCGTAGCCCTGGTTGAATTTCGAGGCTTCCTCGATCTTCTCGACCATGGCCATCGGGATCGTCTCGCCGGTTTCGTAATGCTTGGCGTAGTTGCGCAGCACTTCGGGGTCGGTCGCCCACATTTCATGGACCTGGCTCGGATATTCGACGAAATCGCGCGCGGTCGCCGTGCCCGAGAGGCTTTCGTATTTCTGGTCCGCGAACAGGCCGTGCAGCGCGTGGCCGAATTCGTGAAACATGGTGTTGACGTCGTCAAAGCTGACCAGTTGCACCTCGCCCGCGCTCGCCTTGGGGATGTTGAGCACGTTGTAGATGACCGGTTTCGTCCCCCACAGATGGCTCTGGGAAACGAAATTGCTCATCCACGCGCCGCCACGCTTGGAGGGGCGCTGATAGGGGTCGAAATAGAACAGGCCGAGTTCGGACCCGTCCTCCTCGAAGACGGTGTAGACCCACACGTCGGGGTGGTAGACCGGGATGTCGCTGCGGCGTTCGAAGGACAGGCCGTAAAGCCTGTTCGCCATGTAGAACACGCCGTCTTCCAGGACCTTGTCGATCTGGAAATATTCCGCGACCGCGTCCTCATCGAGGTCGTAACGATCGGCCTTCACCTTGTTGGCATAGCGATACCAGTCCCACGGCTCGACCTCGAAATTGCCGCCTTCGGCCGCAATCGCATCGTTCAGCATAGCCGCCTCGCGCCGCTGGGTCGCGGCGAGTGCAGGGACCATCTGCTCCATGAAGCCGAGCGCGGTCGCTGGGACCTTCGCCATGCGGTCGTACATCGTGTAGCTGGCCCAGTCCTCCTCGCCGAAAAGCGCCGCCTTTTCAGCGCGCAGCGTGGCGATCTTCGCAAGCAGCATACGCGTGTCGTATTCCGGGTTCGTCCCGTCGGCGCGGTGGTAGCTGCGCATGAACAGCGCCTCGCGCGTCGCCCGGTTCTCGAGCGTCGGCAGGAGCGGCTGCTGCGTCGTGTTCTGGAGCGCGATGGCGTATTTGCCTTCCATCCCCTTTTCGGCGGCGAGTTCGGCAGCGGCGCGGATATCGGCATCCGACAGCCCGGCGAGCTCTTCCGGCGTGTCGACGATCAGCGGCTGATCGTTGGTCGCATTGCGCAGGGTCTGGCCGAATTCGGTCGTCAGCGTCGACAATTCGGTGTTGATCGCCTTCACCCGCTCGCGCTCGGCATCGGTCAGCAGCGCGCCGGCATGGACCATGCTGTCATAGGTTTCTTCCAGAAGCTTGGCGTCTTCCGGCGTCATCGTCATGCTGGCGCGGGCATCGTAGACCGCCTTCACCCGGGCGAAGAGGTCGGGATCGAGATTGATCGAATCGTAATGCGCCGAAAGCTTGGGGCTGATCTCGGTGTTGATCTCATCCAGTCGGTCGGTCGTCTTCGAACCCGTCAGCGCAAAGAAGACCGCCGAGACGCGGCCGAGCATCCGGCCCGATTTCTCGAGCGCGACGATGGTGTTCTCGAAAGTCGGCAGAGCGGGATTGTCGATGATCGCGCGGACTTCGGCCTGCTGGATCGCCATGCCCTGCTCGAACGCGGGGAGATAGTCGTCCTCGGATATCTTCGTGAAATCCGGTGCGAGGAAAGGCAGCGTGCTGTCGCTCGCGAAATAGCCGGTGCCCTCGGGAATCGCGCTTGCGGAGGTCGCGGCGGCGGCGGCGGAAGCGGCGGGGCTGGCAGCGGTCTCGGTCATGCTCTCGCTCATCGTCTCTCCGGATGTTGCAAGCGCGCTGCCGGCAGCCAGCGCGGCGAAGGAAACAGTCGTCAGAACCGGGGCCAGAATGCGGGCCTTCATAAAATTCTCTCTCTTTTGCAGGTCTTGCGGGCGCTCGGCAAAGCCTCGGCCCACGGATGTGATGCACCTTGTAACCAGCGCGACTTGAACAGGGGATTGCCGGAAATTGCAAGATGGCCTCCAGTTGCCCACGCCCGGAACGCGGCGGCGCGCGGTGCGTCCTTAAGGCATGGACAAGCGCATTCCTCCCCTCCTCCTCGTCAACAGCGCGAGCGGCAGCTACAGCGAGGAAGCGGTCGCCGAAGTGCGCGCGGCGCTGGGCCGGGGCGACGGGGCGAGCGTGCGGACCCTCGATTGTCGTTCGGACGAACTGCCCGGCCGCGCCGGGCTGGAACGGGCGGGCACCGCCCTGCTCGCGGTCTTCGCGGGCGACGGGACGATCTCGCGCCATCTCGCCCGACTCGAAGGCGAAGGCTGGCAGGGCGTGGTCCTGGCGCTTCCGGGGGGCACGCAGAACCTTCTTGCGACCGCCATGTTCGGCGCGCTTGGTGCGACCGAAATCGCGGCGAAGAGCGCGCAAGGGCAATTGGTCGAGACGCGCCGCCACTGCATGCGCTGCGCCGGTCACACCGCGCTCGCCGAAATCCTGTGCGGCCCCGGTGCGCGCTGGGCCGACGTGCGCGAGGACATGCGCGCACGCGAAATGGGCGAGGCGGCAGCGAAATCGATCGATATCACGCGCGAAGCGGCGAGCGGGGCGCTGGTGCGCCTCGTCGATCCGCCGGCGGGCCGCGAGGAAGGCTATCCCGGCCTCCATTTCGCCCTCTCCGAAGGCGGTTGCGACGGGGCGATGACGATCCGCGGCTACCGGATGGAAAATCTCGGCGACTGGGTGCGGCAGGGCTGGGCGATGGCGACGCGCGACTTTCGCGAAGGGCCTTTCGACGAACTGGGCACTGCGGACCTTGCCCGCATCATGGCGGTCGAAGGCGGCGAGATCGACCTGATGATCGACGGCGAGACCGCACGCGTAGGCGCGCGGATCGATATCGCGCGCGAGCCTTTCGACCTCACCTTCATGGGACTTCCCGCATGAGCGAGAAAAACCGCCTTCTCTTCCACCTCTCCGACATCCATTTCGGGCTCGAGGACAACATTGCTCTCGACTGGGTGAAACAGGAAATCGCCGAACGCCGCCCCGATGCGGTGGCGATCACCGGCGACCTGACGATGCGCGCGCGGCACCGCGAATTCAACGCCGCGATCCACTGGATCACCAAGCTCGACGTGCCGGTGACGGTCGAAGTCGGCAATCACGACATGCCCTATTTCAACCCGATCGAACGGTTCCTCAATCCCTACAAGCGCTTCAAGGGCATGGCCGCGCTGATCGAGAAGGAAATCGATCTCGGCGGGCTCGTCATCGTGCCGTTGAAGACCGCGGTGCGCGCCCAGCTGCGGTTCAACTGGTCAAAGGGCTGGGTGACGGACCGCGCCCTCGACAAATGCCTGAAAACACTCGATGCCCTGCCCGAAGGCTGCCGCGCGCTGGTCGCGGTGCATCATCCCCTGCGCGAGGTCGGGACCGAAGGCACCGCGCTCACCAAGCATGGCGGAAAGGCCCTGGCCGAACTCGCCCGCCGCCCGGTCGAAGCGGTCATAAGCGGCCATGTCCACGACCCCTTCGACATCATGGAGGAAACCACCGAAGGACCGGTGCGCATGATCGGCGCGGGCACGCTGTCGAAACGCACCCGGTCGACCCCGCCCTCCTTCAACGAGATCCGCTGGGACGGGGAGAACCTGTCGGTGCGCGCGCGCAATCTAGAAGAGGTGCGCACACGGGACATGCAGATCGACGATGTGCCCGAGGACGCGACCCCGCCGCGCGACCCGGGCGACCCGGTCGCGCCGGTGCGGCAGGTCCCGCGGGTCGATCCGCCGGTGCGCTAGGGCGCGCAGCGCGACGCGGCGCTGTTCCGCCAAGCGCCATGGTCATGGCTGCAACCGCGATAGGACCGACCGGTCAGTCCATGTGCCGCAGCCCGACGCGCAGGTAATCCCACCCCGTCACCAGAGTCAGCACCGCGGCCAGCCACAGGGTCGTCAGGCCGACCACGTGGAGCCAGCTTTCCGCGAAGGTCTTGCAGCCCTCGCCCATCGCCTGGCACGGCTGGCCGTGCAGCGCTCCGCCAAGGATCAGTGCGGCGAGGCTGACGAGCTGGAACGCGGTCTTCCACTTGGCGAGCCGCGAGACGGGGACCGAGACCTGCAATCCGCCGAGAAATTCCCTCAGGCCCGACACGGCGATCTCCCGCACGAGGATGATGAGCCCGGCGATGACGTGGAAATCGCCCACATAGGGACCCCTGAGGAACCCCTGCGCGGTCAGGATCAGGACGACTGCGGCGACCATGATCTTGTCCGCGATCGGATCGAGAAACGTGCCCAGTTTCGACACCGTCCCCTGCGCGCGGGCAAGATAGCCGTCGAGGTAATCGGTCAGCGCGATCAGGCAGTAGAGGAAGAAGCCGATCAGATATCCCAGCGCCCAGTCCGGCCACCACAGGAAGAAGCCCAGCAGCGGGACCGCGAAGATCCGCGAAAGGGTGAGGATATTGGGCAGTGTGAGCATGGCTGTCCAGTGCCTTAGCGCGGCGCGCGGCCAGGCAAAAGGCGAAAGGGCGCTCTTGTGAACCGATGCCGTTTCGCTATGGGGGGCGTCGAGGGAAGGACATCTCCCGCGCCATACGCATGACGACAGCCACGCATCTCCTGCGCACCAGGCGCTTTTTCCCGATGTTCGCGACGCAGTTCCTCAATGCGTTCAACGACAATCTCTACAAGACGACGATGCTGCTTTTCGTCGTCTATGCGGTCTACAACGACCCCGAAACCGAAACGCTGTTCAGCGCGATCGCATCGGCGGTGTTCATCCTGCCCTTCGTCGTCATCTCCGGCATTTCCGGCCAGCTTGCCGACATGCGGTGCAAGGCACGGATCATCCGCACGGTCAAACTGTGCGAGATCGGCATCATGAGCCTCGGCGCGCTCGGGCTCTACATGGCGTGGAGCGGGTGGGACCTGGCAATCGTCGCGCCGCTCGGGATCCTGACGATCGACACGACGCTGTCGATCATCGTCCTGCTGTTCGTCCTGCTGCTTGCCGGGTGTCAGTCGACCTTCCTTGCGCCGATCAAGTACGCGATCCTGCCGCAGCACCTGCGCCGCGAGGAAGTGCTCGCCGGGACCGGCCTCGTCGAGGCGGGGACCTATGTCGCGATCCTGCTCGGCACGATCCTCGCCGGCCCGCTCGCGGTGGACCACACCGAATGGGCGGCGGGCGGCATCGTGCTGACGGCGATCGTCGGCTACACGGTCAGCCGGCAGGTCCCCGATGCGCCCGCGCAGGGAACGATCGAGCCCATCGACTGGAACCTTTGGCGTTCCTCCACCCGCATCATTCGCGAATCGATGGAAGACCGCCCGATCTGGTACGCGATCGTCGCGATCAGCTTCTTCTGGACCATCGGCGCGGTGCTGTTCATCCAGTTTCCGCCGCTTGCCAAGAACACGCTGGCCGCCAGTCCCGAAGTCGCGAGCCTGTTCCTCGTCATGTTCTCGATCGGCATCGCGCTGGGATCGGTCAGCATCAACGCGCTTCTCAAGGGGACGGTCTCGGCCCGGTTCGCACCGGTAAGCGTCGTTCTCATGGGCGGCTGCGTGATCGCCTTCTACTTGCTGGTGAAGAACTGGAACGGCACGGGCGATGCCGGGCTTCTCGGAATAACCGCCTTCCTCGCCCAGCCGATGGCGGCGGCGCTCCTGCTCGCCCTGCTCGGGATCGCGGTGATGGGCGGCATGTTCGTCGTCCCGCTCTACGCCTTTCTCACCACGCGGGTCGCGGGCGAAAAGGCGGCGCGGGTGATCGCGGCCAACAACATCGTCAATTCGGCCGCGATGGTCGGCGGGTCGCTGCTGTCGGTGGGGCTGACGGCCCTGGGCGTCCAAGCGGTCGAACAGGTCCTGCTGGCCGCCGGGATGAGCCTGATATCGGCCTGGCTCGGCAGGGTGCTCTACAAGGTCGAGCGCGAGGAAATGACCGGGGCGGCAGGGCTGGCCGGGTGACGGATCGCTACAGGATGAAAGCGAGCACCGCCGCGGTCACCGTCAGATAGGTGCTCGCAAACCCGCGGACGTCGTCGCGGGTCAGCGCCCACAGGCTCTCGGCCGGAATGTCGATCAGATCGGCGCAGACATGCGGTGGAAGGCTCGCGCGGTAGGGATGGCGGGCGCTTTCGTCGGTGAGGACGAGCGCGCGGCGACCTTTCGCCCCGCGACCCGTTACCCGATGCCGCGACCGCACTTCCTCGTCGTCCCGGTGCTGCGGGACACAGACGAGGTCGGCGGTTAGGCGCGCATAGGGCATGGCAATGGTGTTAAGACTTTCTTAACGCCCTGTCACACCCTTCGCCCCGGTTGTTGCACAGTGGGACACTTGCCCGGGGCAGCGGAACGATCGGCACAATTGCGGGGTGGCCGCGCGCGGGGTAAGCGCGCATCCGGTAGACAGGGGGCCTCAACCAGAGGGGCGAGAGGAGAGGGACAGGCCATGGCCGAGACGACGAAGCGTGCTGCGAACCTGCTGGTCGAATGCCTTGCCGAACAGGGCACCGACCGGATCTTCACCGTGCCCGGGGAAAGCTTTCTCGCGGTGCTCGACGCGCTCCACGGGGGGACTCAGATCGAGACCGTCACCTGCCGGCAGGAAGGCGGCGCTGCCTTCATGGCCTGCGCCGACGGGGCGCTTACCGGGCGGCCGGGCGTCGCCTTCGTCACCCGCGGACCCGGCGCGACCAATGCCAGCATCGGCGTTCATGTCGCGCATCAGGATTCGCAGCCCATGGTGCTGTTCGTGGGCGATGTCGCGCGGCCGATGCAGGGGCGCGAAGGTTTTCAGGAGGTCGATTTTCCCGCCTTCTTCGCGCCGGTTTCCAAATGGGCCGCGCGGATCGACGATCCTTCGCGCATTCCCGAATATGTCGCGCGCGCCTTTTCGGTCGCGATCAGCGGGCGGCCCGGCCCGGTCGTCCTGGCCCTGCCCGAGGACATGCTGTGCGAGGATGTTTCCGCCCGGATTTCGCCCCGCCCCCGCGTCGAGCGCCCGACGCAGGCCGCCTGTCCCGACGCGATGCAGGCGCTGCTCGCGCTGCTGGCGGATGCCGCGTCCCCGGTGGCGATCGTCGGCGGGGCGGGCTGGAACCGCAAGGCGCGCCATCATTTCCAGGCCTTTGCCGAACGCATCGGCCTTCCGGTTGCGACCGCTTTCCGTCGGCAGGACGCGATTCCTGCAAGCTCGCCGGTCTATGCGGGGTCGCTGGGCTATGGCCCCAATGCCAAGCTGGTCGAACGGGTGCGCAATGCCGACCTCATCCTCGCCGTGGGAGCGCGTCTGGGCGAGGCGACCACCGAGGGCTACAGCGTGCCCACTCCCGATCATCCCGGGCAGGTGCTGATCCACGTCCATCCCGACCCGGAGGAACTGGGCCGGGTCTATCGGACCGATCTTGCGCTGTGCTGCGCGATGGACGAATTCGCCGAAGCCGCCGCCCTGTGGGAGGACGGTGCGATCATCCCCTTCGATGCGGGCGCTGCGGCAAATCGCGAATGGCGTGATTGGGCGACGCATGAGCCGAACGACAAGGCGCCCGCGCTGGACCTTGCGGCCTGCGTCACGCTGATGCGCGAATCGCTCCCGCATGAAACGATCCTCGCCAACGGGGCGGGCAATTTCGCCGGGTGGTTCCATCGCTACTGGCGTTACGAGGGCTATCCCGCGCAGCTCGCACCGACTTGCGGAGCGATGGGCTATGGCGTCCCCGCCGGCATCGCCGCCGCGCTGCGCCACCCCGAACGCCCGGTGGTCGCGGTGGCCGGCGACGGGGATTTCCTGATGAACGGGCAGGAACTCGCAAGCGCCGCGCAGGCGGGTGCGAACCTCCTCGTCGTGGTCGTCGACAACGGCGCCTACGGGACGATCAGGATGCACCAGGAACGCGAATATCCCGGCCGCGTGTCGGCGACCGAGCTTGCCAATCCCGATTTCGCAGCGCTCGCCGAGGCGTTCGGCGCATGGGCCGCGCGGGCCGAGACGACGGAGGAATTCGCCGCCGCCTTCGCCGAATCCGGAAAGCGCGAAGGCGTGCGGCTCATCCACGCGGTGATCGAAATCGAACAGCTCGCCGCAAGCGGGGCGACTGTGAGCTCGCTCAGGAACCGCTAGCGCACGCGAAAGGGGCCGCCCCCGAAATGCGGGAGCGGCCCCTTTTCATGTCATGCGAATTGGGGGTCAGATGTCGTTGCCCATCTCGCCCTTGACTTCGCCCTTGGCCTGCTGGGCCTTGCCCTCGGCCTCGTCCTTGCGCCCTTCGGCGCGGGTTTCGGGGTCATCGGACTTCTGCTTGGCCTTGCCGGTCGCTTCGTTGACATTGCCTTTGATCTTGTCGGTGAGTTCACCCATGGAACATCCTCCATTGTCTTGGTCAAGCCAATGAATTTACTGGCTTTTCACGCAATCAATGGATGAAGCGACGGGATCGTTCCGCCCCCTGCTCCACAGCGCGCCGAGCCGTGGCGCGCCCGCGACGACGCCCCGGCCTTCGGCACTCAGCCCTTCGCCATCTCGCAGATGATCTTCCACTCCTGCGGCGTGATCGCCGCGACCGAGAGCCGCGAGAGGCGCACCAGTTCGCACTCGGCAAGCCGCGGGTCGGCCTTGATCTGCTTGAGCGTCACCGGGTGGTCGAACTTTTCCTTCGCGCGCACCTTGACCGCGGCCCACTTGCCGGTCTCGTCGGTCGGATCGGTTATCCCCGCCACCGTCACCTCGCAGATGCCGACGATCTCCAGCCCCTCGCGCGAGTGATAGAAGAACGCCTCGTCGCCGACCTCCATCGCCGCGAGATTGTTCTTCGCCCGGTGGTTGCGCACGCCGTCCCACACCCCATCGCCCTCGGCGACGAGATCGTCCCAGCTGTATTTGAACGGTTCGGATTTCATCAGCCAGTAATTGCGCGAAGCCTGCGCCATGACACTCTGCCCCCTCATGAATGGACGTTTCTGATCGTCGGCCCCTCTGCCAGAGCCGCGCGCGCCAAGGCAAGCTTGCGCCGATTAACGCGATCTTTAGCCTCGTCACCGCATGTTTGCGCAAATCTCCCGGGCTGACTCAGGGCGGGCCGGGTGAAAGAGGGGCGCTTACGAGTAACCGGGCATGACGGCGACACACGGAACGATCCAGACTCTCCACAAGGGCACGGCCGAGGAACGGGCGGGCGAAGGACAGGCGCAGCGCGACATCGTCGCCCTCGGGATCGCGACGGCGGCGATCCTGCTGTTCGTCGCCACCGGCGGCGCGGTCGTGCCGGACACGCTGATGGCGCTGATGGGCACGGGCAATGGAGCCGATCCGCTGCTTACCACGGCGCTGCTGCTCAACATCGCGCTGATCATCTTCGCCTGGCGCCGCTATCGTGAATTGACCCGCGAAATCGAGGAACGCCGCCGCGCCGAGGCGCAGGCGCGCGAGCTGGCCGAGCGCGACCCGCTGACCGGGTGTCTCAACCGCCGTTCGATGGCCGAAGTCACCGAAGCGCTGCGGATCCGCACCGCCGAACGCGGCCAGGCGATCGCCTATGCCATGATCGACCTCGACAATTTCAAGCAGGTCAACGACATGCACGGCCATCATGCGGGCGACCAGGTGCTTTGCCAGTTCGCCGATCGGGTTCGCGAGGTGCTGCCGAAAAGCGCCCGGCTCGCCCGGCTGGGCGGGGACGAATTCGCTTTCGTCACCCCCTTTGATCCGGCCCGGCGCGAGCGCATCGACGACCTCGTGATCAGGCTTTACGAAGGGCTCGCCCTGCCCTTCCAGCTCGACAGCGTCACGCTCGAGATCACCATGTCGGTGGGCGTCACCAGCGATCATTGCCCCGACGGGCTCGAACCGTTGAGCGCTTCGGGCGACACGCTTCTCCACCGCGCCGACATCGCGATGTACCAGGCGAAAAAGCAGGGCAAGAACCGGTTCTTCTGGTTCGAGCCGAGCATGGAAAACGAATTGCGGTTCAGGAACGAACTCGAAACGGGCATCCGGCACGGCATCACCCGGGCCGAATTCGTGCCCTTCTACGAACAGCAGATCGATCTCGATACGGGCGAACTGGTCGGCTTCGAAATGCTGGCGCGCTGGCGTTCGCCGCAATTCGGCCTCGTCAGCCCGGAAATCTTCATCCCCGTGGCCGAGGAAATCGGCCTGATCGCCGAACTGTCCGAACAGCTGATGCGCCAGGCCTTCGCCGATGCGCGCGGCTGGGACGAGGCGCTGACGCTTTCGATCAACATCTCGCCGGTGCAGCTGCGCGACCCTTGGTTCGCCCAGAAGCTTCTGAAACTGCTGGTCGAACACAGTTTTCCGGCCCAGCGGCTCGAGATCGAGATCACCGAATCCTGCCTGCACGAGAATATCGGCCTCGTGCGGTCGATGATCACGAGCCTGCGCAATCAGGGGGTCAAGGTCAGCCTTGACGATTTCGGGACCGGCTATTCGAGCCTCGAACAGCTCCGCTCGCTGCCGTTCGACCGATTGAAGATCGACCGTAGCTTCATCAAGGACCTAACCGAGAACGGCGGCAAGAGCCGCATCGTCGATGCGATCGTTTCCCTGGGTCGCGGGCTCGAAATGCCGATCACCGCCGAGGGGATCGAGCACGAGGACATCCTAACCGCGCTTCGCAAGATGGGCGAATTCAAGGGCCAGGGCTATCTTTATGGCCGCCCCGAAACCGCCGAACAGGTGCACGAGCGGCTCAGCATTGCAGGGCGGCTGGCGGGCAGCGCGATGGCCGATGCGCCGAACGGGGGCGCGGAAGGGATCGAACTGCCCGATCTCGGCGCGCTGGCGCGCAGCGTCGCCCGCGCGGCCCGGGGCGACAATGCCGGTGACAATGCCGGTGACAATGCCGGTGAGAATACGGGCGGGGAAATGGGCGGACCGGGCGAATCGGGCGACCCCGATCGCGGCGGGGCCGCGCCGCATCCGGGCGGCACCGCGCTCGACGGCGGGCCGATCCTGCCGCGCCGCGCGCGCCACTGAACGCGTCGCCGGACCGTCTCGCGCCACTGGACGAGCGCGCCCGCCATGCATAGATGCATGGCCGTACAATGCGCGTTTCCTTCACCAAGATGCACGGGCTCGGCAACGATTTCGTCGTGCTCGACGCCCGCGAGGCCAGCCTGCCTGAAATGACCGGGGCGATGGCGCGCGCGATCGCCGACCGACGCACCGGGATCGGCTGCGACCAGGTGATCGTGCTTGAGCCGAGCGAAAGCGCGGTTTTCCGCATGCGCATCTTCAATTCCGACGGGAGCGAGGTCGGGGCCTGCGGCAATGCCAGCCGGGCGGTCGCGATCCTGCATGGCGAGGCCGCGCGGGTCGAGACCGCGGGCGGCGCGATCGCGGTCGAGCCGCGGGACGGCTGCGCTGCGGTCGACATGGGGCTGCCGCGTTTCGGCTGGGAGGCGATCCCGCTCGCCTACGCGATGGATACGGGCGCGATGCCGGTCGGCTGGGGCGAGCTTGAAAACCCGATGGCGGTCAACGTGGGCAACCCGCATGTCGTGTTTTTCGTCGAGGACGCGAATGCAGTGGATCTCGCCGCGCTCGGGCCGGGGATCGAAAACGACCCGCTGTTTCCCGAACGGATCAACGTCAATGTCGCGAACCTTGCAGGGCCGGACCATCTTGCGCTGCACGTGTGGGAACGCGGGGCGGGTCTCACCCGCGCCTGCGGGACCGGGGCCTGCGCGACGGCGGTCGCGGCGATCCGCAGGGGGCTGGTGACGAGCCCGGTGACGGTTTCGCTTCCCGGCGGCGATCTCGTGATCGAATGGGATGGCGGCGGGTCGGGCGATGGAGCGGGCCCGATCCGGATGACCGGCCCGGCGAGCGAGGCCTTTCGCGGTAGCTTCGAATGGGACGATTTCGCGTGAACGCGCCGCAGACCGTCTCGCCTCTGGTGATTTCCCTGGGCTGCCGGCTCAACATCGCAGAAAGCGAGGCGATGCGCGCCATGCTGGGCGAGGATGCAGGCGACATCGTAGTGGTCAATTCCTGCGCGGTCACCAACGAGGCGGTGCGCCAGACCCGTCAGGCGATCCGCCGCGCCCGGCGCGCAAGGCCCGATGCGCGGCTTATCGTCACCGGCTGCGCGGCCGAGATCGAGCGCGAGGCGATCGCCGCCATGCCCGAGGTCGACGCGATCATGGCGAATGCGGCGAAGCTCGATGCGCGCCGCTGGAACGTGCCCGCCGCCGACACCCCTCCCCCGCCGCAGCGCACCCGCGCCTTCATCGGCGTTCAGAACGGCTGCGACCATGCCTGCACCTTCTGCATCATCCCCCAGGGGCGCGGGAAAAGCCGTTCGCTGACCGTGGCCGAGGTGCTGCGCGAGGTTGAAGGACATTTGATTGCGGGGGCAAAGGAAATTGTCTTCACAGGTGTCGATCTGACAAGCTGGGGACAGGATATTTCCAACACGCCGCGTCTAGGCGATCTGATCGAAGCCACCCTGAATGAATTTCATCAACTAAGCCGCCTTAGGCTTTCCTCGGTCGACGGGGTGGAAATCGACGCGGCCCTGTTCGACCTTCTGGCTGGCGAAAAACGGGTGATGCCGCATGTCCACCTTTCGCTCCAGCACGGCGCGGACCTGATCCTGAAGCGCATGAAAAGGCGCCATTCGCGGGCCGATGCCGTTGATCTCGTCGCCCGTCTGAAGGAACGCCGACCCGATATCGCGGTCGGCGCGGACCTCATTGCGGGCTTCCCGACCGAAAGCGAGGGGCACCACGCCGACAACCTTTCGATCATCGCACTATGCGACATCGTGCACGGCCACGTCTTTCCCTTTTCCCCGCGCGAAGGAACGCCCGCCGCGCGCATGCCGCAGCATGACCGTGCCACGGTCAAGGCCCGCGCCGCCGAACTCAGGGCCGCCGTGACCGAATGCCGCGCGGGCTGGCTGACAAGCCTTGTGGGCGAAACCCTCCCCGTCCTCGCCGAGCGGGACGGCACGGGCTATGCCCCCAATTACGCCCGCGTGAAGCTGCCCGACGGGACGCGAGCGGGCGAGATCGTGCCGGTGAGGGTGCAGGCAGTCGAGGAGGGAATGCTGCGATGAGCGAAGCGGAACAGGCCGGAAGCTGGAGCGAGCGGCTGCTCGGCGGTTTTCGCAAGACCTCCGACCGGCTCGCCACCAACCTCACCGGGCTCACCGCCGGAGGCAGGCTGGACGAGGCGACGCTCGACGATATCGAGGACGCGCTGATCGTCTCCGACCTCGGCCCGTCGGCCGCCGCGCGCATCCGAAGCAAGCTCGCCGACAAGAGGTTCGGGGCGACGATCACCCAGACCGAGCTGAAGGAAGCGGTGGCCGAGGAAATCGCCGAGATCCTGCGGCCCGTGGCAAAGCCGCTCGAGATAAGCGCCTTCCCGCGCCCGCAGGTGATCCTCGTGATCGGGGTCAACGGATCGGGCAAGACCACCACCATCGCCAAACTCGCGCATCTGTTCATGGAGGACGATTACGGCGTGCTGCTGGCCGCAGGCGACACTTTCCGCGCCGCCGCAATCGGCCAGCTCGCCACCTGGGCTGAGCGCGCAGGGGTCGACATCGTGCGCGGACCCGAAGGCGGCGATCCGGCGAGCATCGTCTACGACGCGGTCAAGCAGGCGACCGATACCGGGATCGACGCGCTGATCGTCGACACCGCCGGGCGGCTCCAGAACAAGCGCGAACTGATGGACGAACTCGCCAAGATCCGCCGCGTTCTCGGTCGTCTCAATCCCGACGCACCGCACGACGTCGTGCTGGTGCTCGATGCGACCAACGGGCAGAATGCGCTTTCCCAGATCGACGTGTTCAAGGAGGTGGCGGGCGTGACCGGCCTCATCATGACCAAACTCGACGGCACCGCGCGCGGCGGCGTGCTGGTTGCGGCGGCGGAGCAATACGGCCTTCCGATCCACGCGATCGGGGTGGGGGAAACGATGGAGGACCTGCGCCCCTTCGACCCCGACCTTGTCGCGCGCGTCATCGCGGGAGTCGCGTGATGGCCGACGACACCAAGGCCAAGGGTTCGGGCTGGCTCAACGTCGCGGTCGATTACGGGCCGCTGATCGTGTTCCTCGCCGTCTATCGGCTGTCGGCGCCCGAGGACCCGGGCCTCGGCGACATCATCGCGATCATCTACGGCACCGGCGCCTTCATGGTCGCCGCCGTCATCGCTCTTGCCGTGTCGAAACTCCTGCTCGGCAAGGTGTCGCCGATGCTGTGGTTCTCGACCGCGCTGATCGTCGGCTTCGGAGCCCTGACGATCTATTTCCAGGACGAGAAGTTCATCCAGCTCAAACCCACCATCATCTACGCGGTCTTCGGCGTGGCGCTGATCGGTGGCTGGCTGGGCGGGCGCGCGCTGCTCAAGATCCTGCTCGAGGCCGCGTTCGAAGGGCTTTCCGACGAAGGCTGGCTCAAGCTGTCGCGCAATTGGGGCGTGTTCTTCCTGCTGCTTGCAGGCCTCAACGAATTGCTGGTGGCGACGATGGATTTCGAAGGCTGGCTGTGGGCTAAGCTGTGGGTTTTCCTGCCGCTTACCTTCCTGTTCACCTTCGCCAATATCCCGATGCTGATGAAGCACGGTCTGTCGATCGATGATGCCGACGAAGTCATCAAGGACGAACCGCCGACGGGAGGATGAATGGTCAGTCCTTCCTTTCCTCGCCCGAGGGATCGTAGCGCCCGATAAAGGGCGCGCTCAGCACCAGCACGGCGAAGATGGGCAGCGCGATCAGCGCGGCGAGCCAGAGCGATCCGATGCCGCACACGATCCCGATCGCCCCCGCCCCCCAGATTGCGGCGGCCGATCCCGCCCCTTGCACGAAATTGTCCTCGCGGAACATCGCGCCCGCGCCGAGAAAGCCGATCCCGGTGACGACGCCTTCGAACGTGCGGGTGGGATCGACGACGAGCTGGCTGTCGAATGTCTTGTGCACCAGTTCGAGCGAGGCGATCGACAGCCCGCAGGCCGCGACCGAGATGATGACGAAGGGGCGGAAATCGATCGGTTTCTTCCTCAGGAACCGCTCCATCCCGATGACGAAGGGGAGCACGATGGCGCAGGCCATCCGCAGCCCGGCCTCGGTCCAGGTGATGTGTTCGGGAGAGAATGTGCCCGGTTCCATGCCCATTCAACGCCGCAACCGGCGGACGGGTTTCGCGAAAATGCCGGGCGAGGTCCCGTCAGTCGCGGTCCCTCAGGACCTCGAGATAGGCGCTCAGTCGCTCCACATCGCCCTCCTCGAACACGAAGACCGGCATTTCGGAGGTATGGCCCAGCTTGACCCCCCGCTCGAGCGATCCTTCGACCACCCATTCCGGCAGGCGGTTGGCGACCCGGCGCAGGCTTGGAGCGTCCGGGTTGGGCGAGGTGCCGTCATCGAGCGCGTGGCAGCTGCCGCAATTGGCCTCGGCGAAAGCCCTGCCCTCGGCCGCCTTGCCCGACAGGGTGTTCGCTTCGCGATCGGTTGCGCATGCCCCGACGAACAGAGCAGCGGCGAATATCAGCGATTCTTTGAGCACGACCTTGCCTCCCTATGACATGCAATAGCGCAGCCCGGCAGTCGGACACAAGGGAGCGCGCAAACTCGGCGTTCCGCGTCAGATCTCGACCTGGCTGCCCAGTTCCACCACGCGGTTCGTCGGCAGCTTGAAGAAATCCATCGCGCTCGCCGAATTGCGCAGCATCCAGGCGAATATCTTTTCGCGCCAGATCGGCATTGCGGGTTTCTCCGAAGGGAGCAGGGTCTGGCGGGAGAGGAAGAAGCTCGTCTGCATCATGTCGAACTGGCCGCCGCAACGCTCCATCCGCGTCAGTCCGACCGGCACGTCCGTCTCCTCCATGAAGCCGTAATGCAGGATCGCGCGGTAGAAGCCGTCGCCCATGTCGGTGTATTCGCAGCGCGCATCGGGATCGACATAGGGCACGTCGGCTATGTTGACGGTCAGAATGACAACGCGTTCGTGCAGCACCTTGTTGTGCTTGATGTTGTGGAGCAGCGCGCTCGGCACGCCCGCCGTGCTCGAAGCCATGAAGATCGCCGTGCCCGGCACGCGCAGGGCGGAATTCTTGGCCGATTTGGCGAAGATCTCCATAGGCAACGCGACCTCGCTCATCCGGTCGCGCATCAGCTTGCGCCCGCGCGCCCAAGTCGTGAGCAGCGTGAAGGCGACGAAGCCGATGAGGAGCGGGAACCAGCCTCCATCCGCCACCTTCGTCAGGTTGGCGGCAAAGTATGCTCCGTCGACGATCAGGAAGAGGATGACGACGGGCGCGGCATACCACCACTTCCACTTCCACACGCTCACCAGCAGCACCGCCATCAACAGCGTGTCGATCGTCACGGCGCCGGTCACCGCGATGCCGTAGGCATTGGCGAGATTGGACGAATTCTGGAAGGTGAGGACAAGGATGACCACTGCCACCATCAGCGCCCAGTTGACCGCCGGGATGTAGATCTGCCCGCCTTCGGTTTCGGAGGTGTGGCGGATGTTGAGCCGCGGGATGTAGCCCATCTGGATCGCCTGGTGGGTGATCGAGAACGCGCCGGAGATCACCGCCTGGCTGGCGATGAAGGTCGCCACCGTAGCCAGGAAGACGAGCGGCAGGCGCCATTCCTCCGATGCGAGGAAGAAGAACGGGTTCTGGATCGCGCGCGAAGCCTCGTCCGCGGGCAGGCCGATCACCATCGCGCCCTGCCCGAAATAGTTGAGCAGCAGGCACGGCATGACGAAACCGAACCACGACAGGCGCATCGGCCCGCGCCCGAAATGGCCCATGTCGGAATAGAGCGCCTCCGACCCTGTCACCGCCAGCACCACGCTGCCCAGGGCAAGGAAGGCGAACCAGCCGTCGAGGACGAAGAAATTGACCGCGTGATAGGGATTGAGCGCCCACAGGATCTCTGGCGTCTGGATGATCTGCCAGGTTCCAAGCCCCGCGATTACGGTAAAATAGACGATCATGACGGGCGCGAAAAGCGCGCCGACCTTGGCCGTGCCGCGTTTCTGGAGGACGAACAGGAACACCAGAAGAGCGAGCGCGATCGGGATGACGAAGCGTTCCAGCCCTTCGTCCACCACTGTCAGGCCTTCGACCGCGGAGAGGACCGAGATCGCGGGGGTAATCATCGAATCGCCGTAGAACAGGCTGGTCGCAAACACGCCGAGCAGCACCGCGATCCAGCCATAGCGCGATTTGGAAAGGCTGCGCGAAATCAGCGCGACAAGAGCGAGGCTGCCGCCCTGCCCCTTGTTGTCGGCGCGCATCAGGATGGTGACATACTGGATCGCGACGACCAGAGTCATCGACCAGAAGATGAGGCTGATGACACCGAGGACATGCGCCGTGTCGAGTTGCACGGTCGAGCGCCCGACGAAGGTCTCACGGAAGGCGTAAAGCGGGCTCGTCCCGATATCGCCGAAAACGATGCCGATCGCCCCGACCGCCAGCGCCGCCTTGGATGCGCCGTGCGAATGGCCGCCTGCTGGCGGCTGATGGGCGGGCGCTGCTGTGTCGCTCATGCTTCCCGGATTTCCCGTGTCTTCGGTACTGCCCTGAAGCCGCGCATCTGGCTCGACTCCATCGCCGCAGCGTATCTCTTCACAGCGACGGCGGAGCCGCGATTAGCACCGCCTCTTCGCGCCTGCAACATTGGACGGCGCGCACGCGCCCTGATGCGCCTAGCGCAGCATAGGTGCATTGGCGATCATCCGGTCGAGTTCCGCGATGCGCGCGGTCAGCTCGGGCACCCAGGGCGCGTCCTCGGGCGAGCTTTCGACCAGCCGCGCCCAGGTCTCGCGCGCAGCGCGGATCTGGCCCGACTGGAGATAGGAAAAACCTAGGAAATAGTCGGGCGCCGGGCTGTCGGGGTCGATCTCGCGCGCCTTGCCATAGGCATAGGCCGCCGCCGGGGTGACCTGCCCGTCGGCATGGCCGACCAGCGCCATGCCGAGCGCAAGCCAGCCTTCGAGATGGCTTGGATTTTCGGCAAGCCCCCTGCGCAGGAGGCCCGCCGCCTCCTCGAATTTGCCGTTGCGGGCGAAGCCGTCGGAAATGGTGAGGTAATCGGGCTTGGGCCGGACCGGATCGAACAGGGCGCGGCGCGCTTCGACCATTGCCTCGCCGCCCTCGGATTGGGCGAGTACCCGTTCCTTGGGCGCGGCCGGCTGGCCCGGCGAGCCCTGCATCGCATAACCCGCAAGTCCGAACAGCAGCGCCGCCCCGAACACTGCAAAGCCCTCACGCGGGAGGCGCAGCAGGAGGGCCGCGAGCGCAAAGGCCGCGAGCGCCAATGCCAGCACGCCGAGCCAACCGCCGATCATGCCGCCTCCCCTCCATCCGAACGCCGCCGGCCCAGCCGCCGCAGCAACACGCCGCCGACGAAGAGCAGCAGCAGCACGGGGATGGCGAAGAGCGGCCAGGTGGTCTGGCTCACCTCGGGCGAATAGCTGACGTAATCGCCATAGCGATCGACCAGCCAGGCGCGGATTTCCTCGGGTTCCTGCCCGGCAAGCAGGCGGGTGCGGACCTGGTGGCGCATGTCGCCCGCCATCGGCGCGTCCGAATCTGCGATCGACTGCGACTGGCATTTGAGACAGCGCAGGGTCAGCATCAGGTCGCGCGCCTCGGCCTCGAGCGCGGGATCCTCTATCTGGGTATAGGCATAGGGCGCGGGCGGCATGGCCTGCTGCGCCAGTGCGGGCACGGCAAACACCGCAAGGGCGGCGAGAAGCATCGCGAGAACGCGCATCACGACGCCTTTTCCAGTTCTTCGAGCAAGGTCGGCACGTCGTCCGCGCGAATATCGCCGATATGCTGGTAACGGATCACGCCCTTGCCATCGATCACGAAGGTTTCGGGCACGCCCGAGGAGCCGATTTCAAGCTGCAATTCGGAAATCTCGTCGGCGCCAACCCGGCTGTAAGGGTTGCCGTAGCGTTCGAGGAAGCGGGCGACATCCTCGGGCCGGTCGCGGATCGCGACGCCGACGATGTCGACCCCCTCTTCGGCCAACGCCTCGAGTTGCGGCGCCTCGGCTATGCAGGGCACGCACCAGCTCGCCCAGATATTGAGCAGCTTGGGCTCTCCGTTCATGAAATCCGCGCGTGAGGCCCCGGCAAGGCCGGGCGCCGCCGGGTCGAGCGCGAAATTCGGCAGAGGCTTTCCGATCATGGTGCTCTTGACGAATTCGTCCTTGGGCTGGGTCAGCTGGAAAGCGAACAGCCCGGCAAGGAACAGGAACAGCGCCAGCGGAACGATATAGGCGAGGCGCTTCATTCGGCTGGCTCCGGTGCTTTCGGGCCCTTGCCCAGCGCGCGCAGTCCCTCGCGCCGCTCCTCGCCAAGGCGGGTCGCCGTGCGGCGGCGCAGGTCGACCTGCACGCGGCCCGCGATCGCCAGGACACCGCCCAGCGCGATCAGCAGGCCGCCATACCAGATGAAGGTGACGAAGGGTTTCCACCACAGGCGCAGCTGCCAGCGCGCATTGCCCGCCGCATCGACGCCCGCCGCATCGCCGATCACCGCATAGAGCTGCCCGTTCCAGCGGGTGATGAGCGCGCTTTCGCTGGTAGCCTGCGGCGGCGACCAGAAATTGCGCGCCTGAGGGGCGAGCATCACCGCATCCCCCCCATCGCGGCTGACGGCGAGCCGCGCCTCGATCGCGGTCCAGTTGGGTCCGGCGACCGGATCGACGCTTTCGAGCGTGACGTCGAAGCCTCCGATGCTTTCCGTCTGGCCGGCTGATACGGCGGCGAGGCGCTCCTGGGTGAAGGCGCTTTCGCTCGCCATGCCGAACAGCGCGACCGCCACTCCGAAATGGGCGAGCACCATACCCCATACCGCGACCGGTACCCGCGCCAGCTTGCGTCCGCGCAGCGGCAGGAACGCCGCAACGCCGAGACCCACGGCAAGCGCGAGGCCGAGGACGGGGAGGATGGCATAGTCGCCCAGGATCGCGACCAGCGAAACCACCGAAATCAGGAGCGCAGCGATCAGCGACAATTCGAACTGGATGCGCCGCGGGGTGTCGTCCTTCCAGCGCAGCAGCGGGCCGACCGCCATGACGAGGAACATCGGAATCGCGAAGATCGCACTTGCCGGGTTGAAATAGGGCGGACCGACGCTGACGCGCACATCGAACGCCTCGGTCAGAAGCGGATAGAGCGTGCCGAGCAGAACGATCGCGAGGATCGCCGACAGCATCACGTTGTTGAACACCAGCGCGGCCTCGCGGCTGGTCGCGGTGAAGCGCTTGCCCTCCGCGATCGAGCTTGCCCGCCACGCGAAGAGGGCAAGCGCGCCGCCGATATAAAGACCGAGCAGGACGAGAATGAAGGTCCCGCGCTCCGGATCGACCGCAAAGGCATGGACGCTGGTGAGCACGCCCGAACGCACGAGGAACGTGCCGAGCATGCTCATGGAGAAGGCGAGCACGCCGAGCATGATCGTCCATGTCCGCAGCGCATCGCGCGCGGCCAGAACGCTTACCGAATGGAGCAAGGCAGTCGCGGCAAGCCACGGCATGAGCGAAGCATTCTCGACCGGGTCCCAGAACCACCAGCCGCCCCAGCCCAGCTCGTAATAGGCCCAGTACGACCCCGCCGTGATCCCGAAGGTCAGGAACACCCACGCGCCCAGCACCCACGGCCGCATAACCTTGGCGAAATCGGGCGTGACCTGCCGGGTGATCAGCGCGCCCATGGCGAGGCTGAAGGCGACCGAAAGGCCGACATAGCCGATATAGAGCGTCGGCGGATGGATCGCGAGGCCGATATCCTGCAGCAGCGGGTTCAGCCCCGAACCTTCGAGAGCCGGGACCGGGAGACGCTCGAACGGGTTCGATGAGAGCAGCAGGAAAGCATAGAAGCCGAGCGCGACGAAGCCCTGCACCGAAAGCGTCGCCGACATCGTGCGTTCGGGCAGCCGCCGCTCCGCCCCGGCGAGCAGACCGCCCGACAGCGCCAGCACCGCGACCCACAGCAGCATCGAGCCTTCGTGGTTCCCCCACGTGCCCGTCAGCTTGTAGATGAAGGGCTTTGCCGAATGCGAATTGGTCGCGACCAGCTTGATCGACAGGTCGGTGATCGCAAAGGCGTAGAGCAGCATGACGAAGGCGAGCACGGCAAGGGCTGCCTGCACCATCGCGGCGGGCCGAGCATAAAACGCCATCGGGTTTGCATCGCCCCCGCCTTCTCTAGCGCGCGTGCGCAGCGCGAGCGCTCCCGATATCATCTGGAGCACCGCGAGCGCGGCGGCGAGCCACAGGGCGGCAAGGCCGATTTCAGCGATCATCGCGCGGGGTCAGTCCTCAAGGTCTCGGTTCGATGCCGACGGTCGTCTCGGCGACGGTCTCGGCCTTCTGATGCGGCTCAAGCCCCTCGAGCTCGCGCGGCACGTAATTCTCGTCATGCTTGGCGAGCAGATTGGTGGCGAGAAAGGTCCCGTCCGCCTGCAGGCTCCCTTCGGCGACGACTCCTGAACCTTCGACGAACAGATCGGGCAATATGCCCGAATAGCGCACCGGGATCGTGCTCGCCTCGTTGCCGGTGACGATGAAGCGCACGGTGACGCCGTCGGCCATCGTCTCGATCGATCCGGGCTGCACCATCCCGCCGAGCCGCACCGCCTGCCCGACCGAAGGGGGCGCTTCGGCCATCTGTTCGGGAAGGTAGAAATAGTTCGCCTGGTTCCTCAGGCCCCATACCGCGAGCAGCCCCGCGCCGATGATCGCAACCAGCGCGATCACGACCAGCACCATGCGCTGGTGCTTTGCCTTGAGGCCGGTGGTGGTGTTCATCGCCTCTTGACCTCCTCGCGGCGCGCCTCGGCCCGGCGCATGGTGCGCCAGCTCCAAGCGGTCAGCACCGCAAGGGCGCCAAGCCCGATCGCATAGGCCGCGATAACGAAATCCCAGTGTTCGAGTGCCTCGCGCATCATGCGCCTCCCATGGCCGGTTCGCCAGCGCCGCCTCCACGCGGCGCATCGTCGTCGAGCGCACGGCGCTTCAGCCTCGCTTCGACCTGCGCTTCGGCAATGATCGCGCGCATCCGCATCAGCACGATGGCGCCGAACAGGAGCGAAAAGCCGACCACCGCAGCCAGCAGCGGCATCAGGAACACGCCGTCGATCGCGCTGTTGCCCATGGTGATGCTGGGCGGCTGGTGGAGTGAATTCCACCACACGACGCTGCGGTTGATGATCGGGATATTGACCGCGCCGACAAGGCCGAAGATCGCCGCGATCTTCGCCGAACCGCCTTCGCGGGTCGTCGCCTGGACGAGCGCGATATAGCCCGCATAGAGGAACAGCAGCACCAGCATGCTCGTCAGGCGGCCGTCCCAAACCCACCACGTGCCCCAGGTCGGGCGCCCCCAGATCGACCCGGTCGCAAGGCAGACAGCTGTGAAGACTATGCCCGGCACCGCGATCGCGCGCGCCGAAATGCCGGCAAGGGGGTGCTTCCAGATCAGCAGCATGGCGCTTGATATGGCGATCCCTGCCCATCCGCCCATGCCCAGCCAGGCGGCGGGAACATGGATGAAGAGAATGCGCACGCTTTCGCCCATCAGCCGGTCCGGCGGAACCACGGCAAGGCCCCACGCGACAGCCCCTGCCGAAAGCGCGAGCCCGCTCCAGAACAGGAGCGGCATCAGCCACTTGGCAATGCCGAGAAATCGTTTGGGGTTGGCGTAGGTGTGCATGCGGTCAGATGATCCCTCGCATGTTTGTAGTGACGCCCTGCCCCCTCGCAAGGCTGCAAAACTCGCAAGACCCCCTGCAGCAAAGGCGCCGATAGCACAAGCCGCGAGCGGACGCAGCCCATGCGCGCGATCACTCGCGTCCGATCAGGCCCTGCGCCATGCGATCGGCAACGACATCGGGCGATTCGCCAATGTCCTCGCTCGCGCGCCAGATCGCCTCGAGGCGACCCGGAATCTGGTCGAGCAGCGCATGGACCTCTTCGACCTTGCCCACGCGCCCGTCGCGCCGGGCGAGGTATTCGGTGCCGACCGACATGATGCCGCCGGCATTGATGACGTAATCGGGCGCGTAAAGGATGCCGCGCTCGAACAGCGCGCGCCCGTGCTCGGCGCGGGCGAGCTGGTTGTTCGCGCCGCCGGCGACGATCCGGGTGTCGAGCTTGGCGATGCTCTGCGCGTCCAGGATCGCACCCAGCGCATTGGGGCTGAACACGTCGCACGGCGTGGTCATGATCTCATCGGCCGTCACCGTCTCCGCGCCGAGTTCGTCCGCAAGCGCCTTGGCCCCTGCCGCATCGATATCGGCAAGCGTCAGCCGCGCGCCGGCCTTCGCAAGCAGCCGGGCGACCCCGCCGCCGACGCTGCCAGTGCCCTGCAGCGCGACATGCACGCCCTCCATGCTGTCCTTGCCGAGCCGATAGCGCACGGCCGCCTCGATCCCCTTGGCGATGCCGATCGCGGTGAACGGGCCGGGATCGCCGCCTGCAAGCCCATCCCCCCGCACCGGAAGCCCGGTGACGTGCTGGGTCTTCTCGGAAACCGCGACCATGTCCGCTTCAGAAATGCCGACATCCTCGGCCGTGACATATTGTCCGCCCAGCCCTTCGATCGCCGCGCCGAAGGCAGCGAGCATTTCCGGCGTCTTGGTGCGGTTTTCGTCGGCCAGTATCACCGCCTTGCCGCCGCCCAGCGGAAGGCCGGCCATGGCGTTCTTGTAGCTCATCCCGCGCGACAGGCGCAGTGCATCGCGCACCGCCGCTTCGGGATCGGCATAATGCCAGAAACGCGTGCCGCCCGCGCCGGGGCCGAGATGCGAGGAATGGACGGCGATGATCGCAGTGAGGCCAGATTCCCGGTCGTGGACGAAATGCACCATTTCGTGCGCATCGAAATCGGGCTGGGTCCAGAACGCGGTCATACGCAAATGCCTTCAAGTGCGCGCGGAAGGAAGGGTGCGGGCCGACCCGTTCATGCGATTGGCTGGGAGGATGATGGGGCGATCGACGGGGTTCGAACCCGCGACCTCCGGTACCACAAACCGGCGCTCTAACCAACTGAGCTACGATCGCCACATGCCCCGCCCCAACGTCGCCGATCCGGTCGCCGTCAAGTCCGCGCAAGGCG
>Ga0207419_1000084_pt1 | contig 70467 bp, 69 predicted proteins | sample ElkSloMetagenome_4_FD_184723 | JGI IMG/M metagenome (GOLD analysis project Ga0207419, IMG submission 184723) | Hot spring microbial communities from Elkhorn Slough, Monterey Bay, USA - MD2A (version 2) | ecosystem: Environmental > Aquatic > Marine > Intertidal zone > Estuary: Microbial mat ...
GCCCGATCACGGTCTCGGGCACTTCCAGGATCGTCGCCAGTTCGATCGCTCCGTAGACGAGCGCATTACCGCCCGCGACGAGGATGCCGAGCCCGCCCATGAAAAGCAGCACGGCAAGCCATGTTCGCACCGGCGCCGCGTCGACCTCGCTGTCGGGCGGCGAGCTGCCCGGATGGCGGTAGCGCCAGACGATGTAGGCGATGATCCCCGCCAGGAAGGCGAACCCGATCCAGCGCGCGCCGAGCCCCCACAGGGAGAGCGCCCACAGGACCAGCGTGAGACCGAGCGCGGTCACCGCATCGCGCCGTCCGGTGCCGATCAGTACGATCGGGGCGACCAGCGCGGAAATGCCGAGGATCAGCAGCGTGTTCGCAAGGTTGGAGCCGACGATGTTGCCCCAGGCGATCTCGGGCGAGCCCGATAGGGCAGCCTGCACGCTCGCGACCATTTCAGGCATCGACGTCGCGAAACCGACGATGACGAGCCCGGTGAAGAGCGTCGACACGCCCAGCTTCTGCGCGATCCCGACGGCGCCGCGCACCAGCAGTTCGCCGCCCACCGCAAGCCCCACGAGCCCGACGATTGAATAGATAATGGCCTCGATCATGGGAACGGGCGCCTAGCCCAATCCGCGCGACTAGAGAAGGTTTGCCTGCGCGACCGGTGCAAAGGATCGGCGGTGAAGAGGGCTCGGACCATGAAGGCGCAACGCCTCGCGGTGTTCGGCCGTTCCATAGCCCTTGTTGCGCTCCCACCCATAGGCCGGGTGTCGCTTCGCAGCCTCGATCATCAGCCGGTCGCGCCACTCCTTCGCGATGATCGAGGCGGCGCTGATGCAGGGCTCGATCGCATCCCCGCCGACGATCGGGCGGGCGGGCCAGTTCCATCCGGAGCAGCGGCCATGAGGCGTCATGTTGCCGTCGATCAGCACCTCGCGCGGCGCATGCTCGACCGCGGCGCACAATTGCGCGACGCAGCGGGTCATCGCCTCCATGGTCGCCATGAAGATGTTGATCCGGTCGATCTCCTCGGCTTCCACCACCGCCACCGCCCAGTGGCAATGCGCGCGGATCGCGAGATCGAGTTCGGCCCGGCGTGCCGGCACAAGTTTCTTGGAATCGTCGAGCCCTGTCGGTATCGGCTCGCACAGCACCACCGCGGCCGCGACGACCGGCCCGGCAAGCGGCCCGCGTCCGGCCTCATCCACGCCGATGACGAGATCGGTCGCAACGTTCTCGGCACGCATGCAGTTTTGGGGAGTTATCGTATCCATGAAATGCCTGAACCCAATCGCCTTCGCATTGTCTCTCCCCGCGCTCGCTCTCGCAAGCTGCGCGCAGGCGGATTCCGGGGATAGCGCCGCCCAGACCGCCGGCGAAAGCGGGGAACGCCCCTTCACGAGCGAAGTCATGGCGGTGTTCGAGGAACCGTGGGCGATCGAATTCGCGCCGGGTACGGGCGTTCTGTTCGTGACCGAGCAGGGCGGCAGCCTCAAGGTCATGGACACTGCGACAGGCGAGATCGGCACCGTCTCGGGCGTGCCGGCGGTCGATTACGGCGGCCAGGGCGGACTGGGCGACATCGCCTTCCTGCCGGGCGAGGCCGACACGAACCTCACCGGCCGCACGATCTACCTCTCCTTCGCCGAAGCGGGCGAAGGCGATACGCGCGGTGCGGCGCTGGGCCGGGGCAAGCTCGATTGCAACGCGACCGACAATTGCTCGATCCAGGGCTTCGAGGTGATCTGGAGGCAGGCGCCGAAAGTGACGGGGCGCGGTCACTATTCGCACCGCATCCAGGTTCCGCCCGATGGCCGGCATCTCTTCGTCGCGAGCGGCGACCGGCAGAAGCAGACGCCTGCGCAGGACCTCTCGAACACGCTCGGCACGATCGTGCGGCTGAATCTCGACGGCACGCCCGCCGAAGGCAATCCCCTCGCGGACCGCGAAGGCGTGCCGGACGAAATCTGGTCGTGGGGCCATCGCAACATCCTCGGCATGGATTTCGACGCCGAAGGCCGCTTGTGGGAAACGGAGCACGGTCCGAAGGGCGGCGATGAACTCAACTTGGTCGAACGCGGCGCCAATTACGGCTGGCCGGAGCGCTCCTTCGGCATCAATTACAACGGATCGCCGATCCCCGATCACGGTCCGGATGACGGCTTCGCCAAGCCGGAAGTCCATTGGACCCCCGTCATCGCGCCGGGCGACATGATCATCCATTCCGGCGAGATGTTCGAAGGCTGGCGGGGAGATGCGCTCATCGCCGGGCTGAAGACCAAGGCGATCATCCAAGTGACGCTCGAAGGTGATACGGCGCGCGAGACCGCCCGCTACGACATGGGCAGCCGTCTGCGATCGATCGAGGAAGGCCCCGACGGCGCGGTCTGGATCGCCGAAGACGGCGAAGATGGCCGGTTGCTGAAGCTCACCCCGCGCTGATCGGCATCATCGAATGACCGGCGAAAGCGCCACCTTGACCCCGCTTTCCGCGGTCCCGCCCGCCATGGTCGAGGACCTGCTCGACCGTGCCTTCGGCGAGGGCCGCCATGCGCGCACCGCCTATCGCATAAGGGCGGGCATGGAGGCGCTCGACGCGCTCAGCTTCGCAGCGCTCGACGAGGAGGAAATGCTGGTCGCGACGATACAGTGCTGGCCCGTCGCGCTCGTCACGCCCGACGGCCGGCCGGTGCCGCTCGTCATGGTGGGGCCGGTCGCGGTCCTGCCCGAACGGCAGGGCGAGGGTTTCGGCAAGGGGTTGATGGCGGCGATGCTCAACGCCGAGGCAAGGCTCGCCGGCGGGACCGGGGCAAGCTTCCCGCAGGTCCTGATCGGCGATGAGGACTATTACGGCCGCTGGGGCTTCACGAACGCGCATACGAAAGGCTGGCGCTGCCCCGGCCCCTATGAACAGGAACGGCTGCTCGCACGCGGCGCGGCGCTTGCCGCGATGCCGGCGGAGGGGATGCTTGGGCCGTGGCCCGGACAGGCGCGCGACACCGACTAGGAAGCGGCTGACCGGAGGTGCAACCGCCGCAAGCACCAGGGAAAACGCGCCTGCGAACGGGAGCGAGCGAACGAAGGACTCCCCTTCACGGGAACGCGCCGATCTGGCAACGCATTTCCCCATCATGCCTTACGAACCTCCCCCCTACCTCGCCGAACTCACCCTCGCCGAAATCGCCGATCAGGTTGCCTCCCGCAAGATTCCGCCGGTCGAGAACTGGGCGCCCGAAAAACTCGGCGAGAGCGAGATGCGTATCGCCGCCGACGGGACCTGGTATCACGAAGGCGGTCCGATAACCCGGCCCGCAATGGTGCGCGCCTTTTCGGGGCTGCTTACCCGCGACAGTACCGGCCAGCACTGGCTCATGACCCCGTTCGAGAAGCTGGCGATCGAGGTCGACGATGCCGCCTTCATTGCGGTCGACTGCGCGCTCAAGGAGGGCGAGATCGCCTTCCGCCTCAACACCGACGAACTGGTCGTGGCCGGGCCCGACAATCCGCTGCGCGCCGCGGGAGATCCGGAAACCCCTGCGCTCTACCTGATGGTGCGGCGCGGCTGCGAGGCGCGGCTCAACCGCTCGACCTATACCCAGCTTGCCGAAATCGCGCTCGAGACGAATGGCGATGAATGGATCGTCTCGAGCCAGGGCGCGATCTTCTCGCTGGTGCCCTGAAGCGCACCATGGGGGATCTTTTCGAGCGGCTTTCCACGAGCCTCGCGCGGGGGCACGAGCGCCCCGTGAACGACCTTCTTTCCGATGCCCGCTTCGCCACCGGCGATCCGACGCCGGCCGCCGTCCTCATCGCCGTGACCGACCGCGAGGAGCCCGGCGTCGTCCTCACCCAGCGCCCGCGCGGAATGCGCGATCATCCGGGCCAGGTGGCCTTTCCCGGCGGCAAGCTCGACCCGGGCGAGGACGCGGTCACCGCCGCCCTGCGCGAGGCGGAGGAAGAACTCGCCATGCCGCGCGAGGCGGTGCGCGTGATCGGGGAGACGGACCTCTACCAGACCGGGACGGGCTTCATCGTCACCCCCGTTCTCGCCGTCATCCCGCCCGACCTGCCGCTCGTTCCGCATCCCAGCGAGGTCGAGGCGTGGTTCGAAGCGCCGCTCGCCCTTCTGCTCGATGAAAGCGCGTGGACAACCAACGAGGTGTTCTGGCGCGGAGCGACGCGGCGCTATCTCGAGATGGATTATTCGGGCTTCCGCATCTGGGGGGTGACCGCCGCGATCATCGCCAATCTCGCCCGGCGGATCGCGGCAGCGGAGGTCCTGCCGGATGCCGGGCGCGCGTGATCCTGAGTACAAGCTTGTGAGGCGCGCACATATTTTTGTAACGCAACGTGAAGATGACAGGAGGCGGACCGCGATCGGTCCGGCGCGGAAACGGACCCGGTGAACCATACTCTCGAACATGCCGACTGGACCAAGCGAGCGGGCCTCGCGGCGCTGACGCGCGCGCTCGGTGCAGAGAACATCCGCTGGGTCGGCGGGGCGGTGCGCGACGGATTGCTGGGGGTTGCCGTGCACGATGTCGATTGTGCGACAGTGCTCGTTCCTGACACGGTGATCGAGCGCTGCGCCGCGGCCGGGATCAGGACCGTGCCGACAGGGATCGAGCATGGCACGGTCACAGCGCTGCTCGAGGATGGCCCGGTCGAGGTGACCACCCTGCGCCACGACGTCTCGACCGACGGGCGCCGCGCGACGATTCGCTATGCCAGCGACTGGCAGGAGGACGCGGCGCGGCGCGATTTCACGATCAATGCGCTCTATGCCCATCCGCTGACGCTCGAGATCGACGATTTCTTCGGCGGCTTTGACGATCTGCGCGCACGGCGCGTGCGCTTCATCGGGGACCCGCGCGAGCGCATCGCCGAGGATCACCTGCGGATCCTGCGCTATTACCGGTTCCAGGCGCGTTTCGGCGCGGAACTGGACGAGGCGGCGGAGAATGCCTGCGCCGAGATGGCCGCGACGCTCAAGGGGCTCAGCCGCGAGCGGATCGCGAACGAGCTGCTCGCCCTTCTCGCCCTGCCCGACCCGCACCGGACGGTCGAGCGGATGCAGCGGCGCGGCGTTCTCGGCGTGATCCTGCCCGAAGCATGCACCGTTCACGTCGCGGCACTCGCGCGGCTGATCGCGGCCGAGCGCAATCAGGGATTTGCACCGGAACCGCTGCGCCGGCTGGCCGCGCTGCTGCCGCCCTCGCCCGATGTGGCCGAAACGGTCGCCGCACGGCTGCGCCTGTCCAAGGCGCAGCGCGCGCGGATCGTCAATGCGGCCGAGCGCGCCGATAACGACGCCGATCGCATTCACGCCCTCGCCTATCGCACGGGCACGCATTTCGCGATCGACCGGCTGCTCCTGTCTGGCGAGGATGCTCGCCCGATCGCGGCCTGGGAGCCACCTGTCTTCCCACTCAAGGGCGGCAAAATCGTCGCCCAGGGTATTGCCGCGGGGCCGCAAGTTGCAAAAATTCTTCAATCGGTCGAGCGACGCTGGATTGCGGAGGGTTTTCCGGATGCTGCGCGGGTACGTCAGATCCTTGCCGAGGAAATCGGTTAAGCGATTGAAAACGCGTTCAGCGCCGCTTCATGCCCGGGAGGTCAAAAGCGTTACTGGGTCGATCGTGTTGTCACACACGTCGTTTTTCCCTAGGGAACCGCTTGCGCGTTTTGCACATTTAGCTTTCGCGCGCATCCATTCGCACCTGGCTCGGTCCGGGGCTTCGCTGCCCTGATCCCTCCCGCTTGGTGCCGCGTGTCCGGCCCGCGTCGCCCGCTCCTTGCGGCGGCGTCTTGATGAACTGAAGAACGGAGTAATCTCAGATGAAACTTGCCAAGCTGGCTTTCCTGGCCACCGCCATGGCGGCGACCCCGATCGCGGCTTCCGCGCAGGACGTGGGCGATACGATCTACGGCAATGACGGCAACCCGATCGGCACGGTCACCGTGACCGACGAAGGCACCGTCACGGTCGACACCGGCACCTACAAGGCGCCCCTGCCGCGCGGCGCGATCGCCGAACGCGCGATCAACGATGCGGGCGACATGGGTTTCCGCGTCGAAGCGACAAAGCAGCAGATCGACGGCATGATGGCGCAGCAGGTCGCGCAGGCGAAGGCCGCCGAGGAAGCGCGCAAGGCCGAACTCGCCAAGGCCGAAGCCGAAGCGATGGCTAAGCTCGCCGAACTTCTCGTCGTGGGCGCGCCGATCGTGACTGCCGACGAACAGCCGCTCGGGCTTGTCGAGACGATCGAGAACGAAGGCGAAGTCATCGTCGTCAAGGTCGAGGAAGAACTGATCAGCCTGCCGCGCAACCTGATGTGGGTCGACGAGGAAGGCACGATCATGGCGCGCGCCAACTATTCCGACATCATGGCTGCCGCACACGGCGGCTGAGCCTGACCTTTCGTACCGTTTGGTCGGATGAAGAAGGGCCGGCAGGAGCAATCCTGCCGGCCATTTTCGGTTCGCGGGTTCGCGAGAAGCGCTGACCGGCTTCAGCAGCCGCAAACCCCCACGCGCATCCTCAATCGAACCGGTTGTCCTTGGGGAAGCCCTGCGGCGGCATCCGCCCTGCTGCGCCGCGGGCGACCTTCCATTGCCAGATGTCGCTTTCCGTCCGCGTGCGCCCCTGCGAGCCGCCCATCGTCCAGCTCAGGCCCTCCTCGAACCGGAAAGTCGTCGCATCCGACAACCCTCCGTCGCGGTAGCGCTGCAGCTGCACGCCCTGTCCGCGCGCCATTTCGGGCATTTCCTCGATGTTGAACACGATGAGCTTGCGATTGTCGCCCACGGCGGCGACGTGATCGTGACCCTCGGCCACCTGCCGGACCACCTGGAGTTTCGCCCCGCCCTTGAGATTCACGACCTGCCGGCCCTTGCGGGTCTCGGCCAGCAGATCGTCGCTCTTCGCTAGGAACCCCTTCCCGCTCGATGCCGCCAGCAGGAGCTTTCCACCTGCTTTATGGACAAGCATCTTGGCTATCGAGCTTTCCGCCTCGAGGTCGATCATGGTCCGCACCGGTTCGCCGAAGCCGCGCGCGCCGGGCAGCTTGTCGCAGCCCAGCGTGTAGAAGCGCCCGTCGCTGCCTGCGATCAGCAGCTTGTCGGTGGTCTGGGCATGCGCGATGAAGGCGAGCGCGTCGCCCTCCTTGTACTTGAATTCCTGGTCGAGCGGGACGTGACTCTTGGCCGCACGGATCCAGCCCTTCTGAGACAGGACGACGGTGATCGGCTCCTTCTCGATCATCGCGTCCATGCTGAATTCGACCGCGGGCGCCGCTTCCTCGATCCGCGTGCGGCGCGCGCCCAGCGCAGTGTCCTCGGCATAGTCCTTGCGCAGGGTTCGCAGGTCCTTCTTGAGGCGCGTGCGCTGGCGGGCCGGGCTTTCCAGCAGCTTGGTGAGGTCGTTCTGTTCGGCCAGCAGCTCGTCCTTTTCCTGCCTGAGCTGCATTTCCTCAAGCTTGCGCAAGGACCGCAGCCGCATATTCAGGATCGCCTCGGCCTGGCGGTCGGTGAGCGAGAATTCCGCCATCATGACCGGCTTGGGCTCGTCCTCGGTGCGGATGATCTCGATCACCCGGTCGAGATTGAGGAAGGCGATGATGTAGCCCTCGACCAGTTCGAGGCGTTTTTCGATCTGGTCGAGCCGGTGGCGCGCGCGGCGCTGGAGAATCTCGATCTGCGCGGCGACCCAGTGGCCGACCAGTTCCTTGAGACCCATCACCATCGGGGTGCGGTTCGCATCGAGGACGTTGAGGTTGAGCCCGAAGCGCGTCTCGAGATCGGTCAGCTTGAAGACGCTTTCCTTGAGCAGGTCGGGATCGACATTGCGGCTTTTGGGCACGAGAACGATGCGGATGTCCTCGTCGCTTTCATCGCGCACGTCTTCGAGGATGGGGAGCTTCCTGTCGGCGATGGTGGCTGCGATCTGCTCGATCAGCTTGCCCTTGGCGACCTGGAACGGGATTTCCGAAATGACGAGCTGCCATTGCCCGCCGCCCAGCCGCTCGATCCCGGCCTCGCGGTCGGCCACGTTCTCGGACTCGGGCGCACGGAAGACGCCCCGCACCCGGAACGAACCGCGCCCTGTGGCATAGGCCTCCGAAATCGTCTCGGGGCTGTCGACGATCTGGCCGCCCGTGGGGAAATCCGGTCCGGCGAACAGCTCCATCAGCCGGGCATGCTCGACATGGGGGTTGTCGATCAGCTCGAGCGTGGCGTCGATGATCTCGGCGACATTGTGCGAAGGGATGTTGGTCGCCATGCCGACCGCGATCCCGCTCGCTCCATTGGCGAGCAGGTTCGGGAACAGGCCGGGCATCAGCTCAGGCTCGTGTTCCTCGCCATTATAGGTCGGCAGGAACGTGACCGTGCCTTCGTCGAGGCCCGCCATCAGTTCCATCGCGGTCTTGGTCAGCCGCACCTCGGTGTAGCGGTAGGCGGCCGCGTTATCGCCGTCGATATTGCCGAAATTGCCCTGACCCTCGACCAGAGGGTAACGCAGCGAAAACGGCTGGGCGAGGCGGACCATCGCATCATAGGCGGCGACATCGCCATGCGGGTGATACTTGCCGACCACGTCGCCGACGACGCGCGCGGATTTCTTGAAGGCGCTGTCTGGACGCAAAGCCAGCTGGCGCATCGCCCACAGCAGGCGGCGATGGACCGGTTTGAGGCCATCGCGCAGGTCAGGAAGCGAGCGCGCGGTGATCGTCGAGAGCGCATAGACGAGATAGCGCTCCTCGAGCGCTGCGTCGAAGGGCGCGTCGACGATCTGGTCGAAGGGATCTTCCGGCGGCGCGGGTGCACCGGGAGCGGTCGTGTCTGCCATGAATCAGCCCCTAGCAAGCCGCGCGCGCGGGCGGGAGAGGCGTTTCCACAGTCTCGATGCGGCGCCCCTGCGCGCCGGTTCGGCCCGCCCGCGCTCGACCCGCCGAAACCCAGCCACGAGCGAGCGGGCAAGGCGGAACGCATGGCCTTCCTGTTTCGTTGAATAATCAAACGGATAAAGGAGACACCATCATGAAACGCATTCTCGTCATAGCAACCAACGGTTTCGAACAGTCAGAACTGACCGAGCCGCGTTCGATCCTCGAGAAGGCTGGCGCGGAAGTAACCATCGCCAGTCCCGAAAGTGGCTCGATCACGGGCTGGGACAAGAACAATTGGGGCGACGGCGTATCGGTCGACATCACCCTCGATGAAGTTTCGAGCGGCGATTTCGACGCGCTGATGCTTCCCGGCGGCCAGATCAATCCCGACATCTTGCGGCTCCAGCCGCGAGCGATCGAACTGGTGCGCGAATTCAATTCCGCCGGAAAGCCGGTCGCGGCCATCTGTCACGCACCTTGGCTGCTGATCGAAGCCGGCATCGCCAAGGGCAAGACGATGACAAGCTGGCCCTCGGTCCGAACCGACCTTGCCAATGCAGGCGCGAACGTGGTCGACCAGGAAGTGGCGGTCGATGGCAATATCATCACCAGCCGCAAGCCGGACGACATCAAGGCCTTCGCCGGAGCGATCAAGGAAGCGCTCGCAATGGAAAGCGTCAGCGAGAACGCCTGATCCACAACCCGAAACCCGGCCCGTTTTGATCCGTCAAAGCTGCGGCCGGTCCCGACCTCCCCTCTGCAGGGCCGGTCGTGGCAAGCGCCCCGTCGTGCCGCAAGGCGCGGCGGGGTTTTCGCGTGCCGGGGCGCAGCAACGGGCGCGATGGCTCAGTCGGGTTTTTGTCAATCGGGATCCCAATAATTCAGGACCTCAGTCAGGGCGGCGATATTTCTCCAGTTCTTCCATCGTCGAACAATCCGTAAGGAGCAGGGCAACGCCCTTGGTTCGGTCGAAATGGGCCATCACCATGGTCAGCAGCACGGTCAGCGGGACCGCCAGAAGCGCCCCCGGAATGCCCCAGACGATCGACCAGAACATCAGCGCAATCAGCACCACCAGCGGCGAAATCGCGAGCCGTTTGCCCATCAGCTTGGGATCGAGGAAATTGCCGATCACCTGTTCGATCGCGAGCAGCCCCCCGCCGATGATCGCCGCCGTCCCGAGATCGCGCGTCACCAGCACGTAGAATACCGGCAACACCCCGCTGATGATCGAGCCGACTGTGGGCACGAAATTGAGCAGCACGGTGAGCACGCCCCAAAGAACGAGATAATCGACCCCGAACAGCGCGAGCCATCCCATGTAAAGGCCTGCGCTGATCAGGCTGATGATGAAGCGGGTGGTGAAATAGGCACGGAATTTCTGTCCCACGCTGCGCCCGATCTCGAGCCAGCGCTGGTCGCCGCCCTGGCTCGATAGGGTGAGGATCTTGCTGTGCCAGTTCTCCGCCTCGGTCAGCATCAGCAGCATCAGGAAAACGATGAGGATGAGCCCGCCCAGCGTGCTCGCCGTTATGTCGAGCGCGGCGAGCGCGGTCGAAACGAGCGGCCCGTCTGCCGAAAACGCGCTCCCGCCGGGCGAGCCGTCGAGGAAATCGGGCAGCGGCCCGGGCAGCGCGCCAAGACGTTCGCGCAGCTCCGGTCCGACATCCTGCACCAGGCCATAGACCTGCTGGGCGGCAAGGCCGAGCCCGAGGAGGAATATCGCGAGGATCCCCACCACCAGCAACATGCCGGCAAGCGCGCCCGTCCATTTGAGGTTTCGCGGCATCCGCTCGCGGATAGGCTCGACCAGCGGCCAGACACCCAATGCAAGCAGCAGCGCCGCGAAGAAGGGCATGGAGATCGTCATCGTCTCCATCAGCAGCCAGAATACGGCGGCAAAGGCGATCGCGCCGAGATAGGCATTGCGCGCGGCCCCCCTGCGCTCGGGCGAGCGATCCGAAGGCGCGGGACTTGGACTGTTCTTTTCCATGCAACTTATGGAAACGAGGATGCAGCGGGCCTGTTCCGGCCCTCGTCGGCGCTGCGGCGATGCGTTTGCCAGCGCGGACGGACTTGCCCCCGGGGGGCTACATCCGCCGGGCGTCGATGCTTTCGGACGGCACGCTCACCGTCAGCCCGTCCATCTCATCGGTCAGCTCGATCTGGCAGGAAAGGCGGCTCGTGCGGCGCACCCCGGCGGCGAAATCGAGCATGTCCTCCTCCTCCTCGCTTGCCTGTGCGAGCCGGTCGAACCACTCGGGAGCGACGATGACGTGGCAGGTCGAACACGCCATCTGCCCCTCGCATGTCCCCTCCAGCGGCAGGCCCGCAGCCTGGCCGACGCGCAGCAGGCTGTCGCCCGGTTCGCCCTCGGCCTCGACCGCGCGGCCCTGCGGGTCGATGAAGCGCACCTTTATGCCCATGGCCCGATCCTTTTCATGGCCCCGCCCGTCCTCATGGCCACTGCCCTCCGGCGGCCTCGGTGATCGCGCGCGCCGCCTGTTCGATATCGTCCCGCCGCGTATAGCGCCCGAAGCCCAGGCGGATCGAGGCCTTCGCTTCGCGGTCGGACAGGCCGATCGCGCTCAGGACATGGCTAGGCCTCCCCGATCCGCTGGCGCAGGCGCTTCCGGCCGAGAACATGACATTGCGGCAATCGGACATCAGGCGGGAGACATCGAGGCCTTCGCGGCGGATATTGAGATTGCCGTGCCAGCGTTCGGATGCGCTGCCGTTGAGGGTCCATTCGGCGAACAGTTCGCGCGCGCGGGTCCACAGCGCCTCGATGTGTTCGGCATCCGCGGTCATGCGTTCCTCAGCGATCTGCGCCGCCGCGCCAAAGCCTGCACAGAGCGCCGGCGAAAGCGTGCCCGAGCGCAGTTTCGCTTCCTGACCGCCGCCGAACATCAGCGGTTCGACCTCCACCCCGTCGCGTATCCAGAGCGCGCCGATACCCTTGGGACCGTGGATCTTGTGCGCGGAGATGGCGATGAAATCGGCATCGAGTTCGGTGAGAGGCACCCGGCCATAGGCCTGCACCGCATCGACCAGCACCAGCGCGCCCCTGGCGCGCGCGATCCGCACTATGTCGCCGAGCGGGTGGCGCGTCCCGATCTCGTTGTTGATCGCCATCGCCGCGACGAGCCCGGTGGCCGGCCCCGCCGCTTCTTCGAGCGCGGCGATATCGGCTCGTCCGTTCGGCCGGACGGGAAGCACGGTGAAAGCCCGCCGCGAAGCCTCGACCGGGCGCATGCAATCGAGCACGGCGGCGTGTTCCGTGGCAAAGGTCAGCACGTGGCCGCTTGTGCCCCTGAGCGCCGTGTTCAGGGCCTCGGTCGCCCCGCTGGTGAAGATGACGCGCCCGCCGGTCGGCAGCAGCGCCGCAACCCGCTCGCGCGCAGCCTCGATCGCGGCCGAGGCCGACCGGCCCATGCGGTGCGCGCTGTGCGGATTGCCGAAGCCGGTTCCCTCAGGCCCTTCGAGCCAGCGCAGCATCGCCTCGCGCGCCTCGGGCGCTAGCGGGGTTGTCGCCTGGTAATCGAGATAGATCATCCGCGCGCGAACTCCCCCCATTGGTCGCAGAAGCGCATCACCTCCTCGCGCGTCGTCGACCAGCCGAACGAAACCCGGATCGTGTTCGCCGCGATCTTCTCGTCAATCCCCATGGCCTCCAGCACGTGGCTGGTCTTCATCGTGCCCGACGAACAGGCCGAGCCCTGGGACACGGCGAACCCCGCCATGTCGAAGCGCATGACCTGCGCGCTGCCGCTCATGTTCGGCATGGCAAGCGCGCGGACATAGGGTGTGGGATCGGACAGGCGATCGGCGAGCCAGGTCCCGCCCAGCTGCCGGCAATCCTCTGCCAGCGCATCGAGCGGTTCGAGCGTTTCGGGCGCGAGATAGGGGTCGCGATAGGCCTCCAGCGCCGCCGCCATGCCGAGCGCGCCGGGCAGATTCTCGGTCCCGCGCCGATAGCCGCGTTCATGCCCGCCGCCTGGCTCGATCATGGCGTAATCCCTTACCAGCAGGGCGCCGACGCCGATCGGCCCGCCGAACTTGTGCGCCGACACGATCGCCATGTCGCACGGGGGAAGCGCGAACTTGCCCGCGCTCTGCGCGCAATCGGCGAGCAGCAGCCCCCCCGCCTCGTGCACGATGCCCGCAATCGTTTCGAGATCCTGCCGGTTGCCGGTCTCGGAATTGACGTGCTGGACCGCGACCAGCGGGCGCTCGCGCCGGACGGATTCGCGCAAGGCGTCGAGGTCGAGCGCCCCGTCGGGCATGACGGGCAGGCGCTCGGCGGTCGGCGCGGCCTTGAGGATCGCGTCGTGCTCCACCGCGCTGACCAGCCGCGCGCCCGCCTGGGCGCGGGTCAGCGCGAGTTCCGCGCTTTCGCTCGCGCCGGAGGTGAAGATGAGCTCCCCCTCCCAGCCGAGCGCCGCCCTGATCCGCGCGCGCGCATCCTCGAGCGCGGCTCTCGCCTTGCGCCCTTCGGCGTGGGGCGAGGACGGGTTCGCCCACAAGGCAAAGCCTTCCTGCAAGGCGGCCTTCGCCTCCGGACGCAGCGGTGTCGTGGCGGCATGGTCGAGGTAATTGCGCGTCAAGCTGGGATCACCCGACAAAAAATTGCGAAAATGGCATCGGGGCCTATATAGAGCGCGCTTTCGCGGGGACCAACCGGTCGTCCGCGTGTCGATTCTACGCAAGGTTCAATCTCGGATGCCCTCAGTCATCTTTCCCGGCCCAGAAGGCCGTCTCGAAGGCCGTTTCTCACCGCCGCCGCGCCCGCGTGCGCCGGTCGCGCTGATCCTCCACCCCCATCCCGAAGGCGGGGGCACGATGAACGATCGGATCGTGCAGAGGCTCTACAAGACCTTTGCCGATCGCGGTTTCGCAACGCTGCGGTTCAATTTTCGCGGCGTCGGGCGCTCCCAGGGGAGCTTCGATTCGGGCGTGGGCGAACTCTCCGACGCGGCAAGCGCGCTCGACTGGGTCCAGTCGATCCATCCCGAAGCGCAAACGACATGGGTCGCGGGCTATTCCTTCGGCGCGCTGATCGGCATGCAGCTGCTCATGCGACGCCCGGAAGTGCGCGGTTTCATCTCGGTCGCACCGCCTGCGAACATGTACGACTTCTCCTTCCTCGCCCCCTGCCCCGCGAGCGGTATTTTCGTGCAGGGCGCAGCCGATACCGTGGTCCAGCCGAACGCGGTGCAGAAGCTCGTCGACAAGCTGCGCACGCAAAAGCACATCACGATCCACCACGAGGAAATCCCGCGCGCCAATCACTTCTTCGAGAACGAACTCGAGGAATTGATGGGTTCGGTCGACAATTACCTCGATTTCCGGCTTTCGCCCGACTGCCCGATTAAGTGACTTCGTACATTCGCGGGCTTTGCCGCGCGAAACTTTTGCGTAATTTAATTACGTAATTTTGATTAGTTTTAATCCGCGACTGGTCCTGATCGGCAACTCGAAACAATTTCGTTTCTCTCCCGTTACATTGTAACCTGCCAGGCGAGCGGGCCGTTTTCTGCGGCCCCTCGCCCACAGGCAACGGGAAAAGAGCCCTTCATGAACACGCTCGCATATCGCGCGAGGCCGAATCCGGCCGCGTTCCTCGGCGCGCTCGGCGTGCCTGCCGCCTTCGCCGCGCTGCTCGTCGCCGGCCTCGCGGTCACCGCGGTCACGCCCGAATTCGTGCCTAATCCGATCGCCGAGCCGATCGAGGACGAAGTGGTCGAGATCACCCCCATGGCCGAATTGCCCGAGCGTCCGGTCGATCCCGCCGCACCGGCGACCGCGCCGGTCGAAACGGTCCCGGCCCGTCCCGACCGCCCTGCCGATACCCGCTTCGAATTCGGCGACACCGCCCCGATCGAGGCTCTGCCGGGCCTCGGCGACGCATTGCCCGGCGAGATCGGCGAGATCGCCCCGCCCCCGCTTCCCGCCTTCGCCGATCCGGTGATCGCCAGGCCCAAGGGCAGTCCGGGCGAGTGGGTGACCGACGCCGACTATCGCAGCCGCTGGATCCGCGAGGGAATGAGCGGGACCGCTCGCTTCACGCTTGCGATCGATCCGTCGGGGCGGATCAGCGAATGCACCATCACCCGGTCTTCAGGCCATGCCGACCTCGATGCGGCGACCTGCCGCCTGATCGAGCGCCGCGCCCGTTTCGAGCCCGCGCGCGACGGCGCAGGCAACAGGGTCGCGGGGACCTATTCCAACGCGATCAACTGGAAAATCCCGGACTGATCCGGGCGCGGGTGCACGGGGGGTGCGGGAGGCTCAGCCCTTCCCGCCTTTCTGCACTTCGCCGAGCGGCGTCGTCCCGTCGGAAGTCGGCACGGTCCAGATCAGCACGTTCGCCACCGCGATCAGCGCCAGCAGCACCATCAGCGCCGGATTGCGCACTTCGCCCGTGCGACGCCACAGGACGAAAGCCCCCGCCAGCAGCGCGAGCGCGGCCAGCATCACGATCGAGAGTACGAGGTCCGTCGTCACGCCTGCGTCCTTGTCCGGTTAAATCCGCCCGCGATATTCCGCCGCCTATGATAGCTCCGCCCGCCCCGATCAAGCGCCCGTTCAGCTTTCGACGCACGCGATTGACACCCGTGATACGGACTTTAACACCACGCCCATGAGAGAGAGCAACGAAGCCAAGATCCCCGCCCGTCCCGTCAATCGCCGAGAAGCGCTCGGCACGTTCGGCGGTGTTTCCGCGCTCGCGCTGCTGCCCGGTTGCGCCGCGGGATATTCCCAGCCGAGCCTGCGCGACACGCCGCCCGACACGCTTTCGCCCGACCGGATGCTCGACCGGATCGCCTATGCGATGCTCGAGCACGAGCCGGGTCGTGCGACCGGCCTGGGGATCGACAACGGCGAATATGCCGGCTGGCGCGGGACCTTCGGCAAGGTCGGCGAGGAAGGGCGCGAGGCCTATGCCTCGACCCTGCGTGACGCGCTCGAAAAGGCGCGGTCCTATCCGCGTGAGGGCATCTCCGCCGACCAGCAGGTCGGCTTCGAAGTGGTCGAGACCGCCTTTGCCAGCGCGCTCGAAGGCATGGCGCTGCCCTATGGCGAAGTCGCCGTCGGATCGTGGCGCAATGCGCCCTATGTCGTGATCCAGAATGTCGGCGGCTATATCGACTATCCGCGCTTTTTCGGATCGACGCAGCCGGTGCGATCGGATTCGGACGTCTATTTCTACCTCAACCGCCTCAGCCAGGTGCCCACCATCCTCGATGCCGAGCGCGAACGCATGCGCGAGGCGCGAGGCATGGGCGTGGTCCCGCCCGACTTCCTGCTCGACAAGGCGATCGCGCAGATGGAAGCAAGCATTGCGGCCGCCGCCGAGGGCACGCCCTATGCCGGCCCGCTCGCCGAGGGGATACGCGCGCATCTGCCGGACGGTTCGTTCGACGAACAGGTCGAGATGGCGCGCGAGATCAGCAGGCTCGACATTGCGCCCGCGCTCGCCGCGCAAATGGAGGAGCTGAAGGCCCAGCGCGCCGTCGCGACGTCCGATGCCGGCATGTGGGCGCGCCCGATGGGCGATGAATGGTACGACTGGGCGATCCGCGCCTCGACCACGACCTCGCTTTCGCCCGACGAAATCCACCGGCAGGGGCTTGAGGAATTGGCCGATCTGCATGGGAGGATGGACCCGATCCTGCGCGAAATCGGCTATACGAAAGGCACGGTCGGCGAACGGATGAAGGCGCTTTCCAAGGACCCGCGCTACCAGTTCGCCAAGGGCGATGAGGGCCGGGCCGAGATCATGGCCTTCATCGAGGAGCGCATCGGCTGGATCAAGGCGCAGATGCCGCGCGCCTTCACGCAGCTGGTCGACCCCAACCTCGAAGTGCGCCGCCTGCCGCTGGCCGAGGAGCCGGGCGCGCCGGGCGCCTATGGCGGCGCGGGAAGCAAGGACGGGACCATCCCGAGCCGGATGTGGATCAACCTTCGCACCACCGATCTCCACCGCAAATACGACCTTCCCGATCTCACCTTTCACGAGACCATTCCCGGCCATGTCTGGGAGGGCGAGTTTTCCAACCGCCTGCCGTTGATCCGTTCGATCCTCGCCTTCAACGCGTTTTCCGAAGGCTGGGCACTCTACGGCGAACAGCTCGCCGACGAACTGGGCGCCTATGACGAATTCAAGGTCGGGCGGCTGGGATACCTGCAGAGCCTCGCCTTTCGCGCCTGCAGGCTGGTGGTCGATACGGGCCTTCACGCAAAGCGTTGGACGCGCGAGGAAGGGCGCCGGTTCTTCGTCGAGGAAAACGGGTCGAAGCCGCAGGAAGTCGCAAGCGAGGTCGATCGCTATTGCAGCTGGCCGGGCCAGGCCTGCGGCTACAAGGTCGGGCACACGCAGATCGTCGAGCAGCGCGAGCGGGCGAAGACGGCGCTGGGCAGCGCCTTCGATTTCAGGGCCTTCAACACCGCGGTGATCCTTGGTGGAAACGCGCCCCTCAACGTGGTCGAGAACACGGTGGGCCGCTACATCGCCGGCGCGCGGGGGTGACGCCCGCGCCACCGTGCAAGGTGACAAGGGGTGAGGTGGCAAGGGGCTGGAGCCGGGCGGCAAGTGCCTAGATAGTCGCGTGTTCGGGGTGGCAACACGGCCGCGCCTAGCTATAGTCCCGCCATCCGAAAGGCGTATCGCAGACGCTCAAAGGGGGACATATGCTTACCGACATCGCGCGCTTTCTCGCCCGCGCGGCCGCGTTCTTCGCCGCCGCGCTTGTTTTCGCCGCGCCCGCGCAGGCCGACTGGCACAAGGCCGAAACCGAACGCTTCGTCATCTATTCCGACAGCGATGCGCGCGACATCCGCGAATTCGCCGAGCGGCTCGAACGCTATCACATGGCGATGTCGAAGCTTTCGGGCTTCAATCCCGCAGTGCCCAGTCCATCCAACCGGGTGACGGTCTATGCCGTCGGTTCGGAGCGCACGCTGCGCAAGCTCTATGGCGATACCGGCTCGAATGTCGCGGGCTTCTACATTCCGCGCGCGGGCGGTTCGGTCGCCTTCGTGCCCAATGTGAGGCTGCGCGGCAACGAGACCGATTTCACTCTGATCGTGCTGATGCACGAATATGCTCACCATTTCTTTCTGTCAGCCACGCCCTATGCCTTGCCACGCTGGATCACCGAAGGCTCGGCGGAATTCTTCGCCGCCGCTCGGTTCCAGAAGGATGGCGGGGTCGATCTCGGTCTGCCGGCCAATCACAGGGTCGGCGACCTCAATTTCGCCGACCAGCTGTCGATCGAGGAGATCCTCGATTACGACCGGGTCGTCGCGGAAAGGGGTCGGCGGCGTGACGGTTTTTACGGGCAGGCGTGGCTGCTCTTCCACTACCTGATGTTCCACGAAACGCGCTTTCCGCAATACAGCGAATATGCCCGCCTCTACATGCAGGGCATGCCGAGCCTGCAGGCAGCCGAAGAGGCATTCGGCGATCTCGGCGAGCTAGAAAAGGAGCTGAAGGCATACCAGCGCAGCCGCCGGATCCCGGCCCAGCGGCTGTCGGCGGAACTCCTCCCGATCGGCCAGATCACCGTGTCCGAACTGTCCGAGGGCATGAACGAGATGATGGACGTGATCGTGAAATCGCGCCGCGGCGTGAACCAGGAGGAAGCGCTCGAACTGCTGCCCGACGCGCGCCAGGTCGCAGGCGAATTTCCGCAGGATGCGGGCGTGCTCACCGCGCTCGCCGAAGCGGAATACGATGCCGGCAACGATGCCGAGGCGATTGCCGCGGCCGACCGCGCGCTGGCGCTCGATCCGTCGCGCAAGAACGCCTATGTCCAGAAGGGCTATGCGCTGTTTCGCATGGCCCGCGACGCGGAAGACCAGGACGCCGCCTATGATCGCGCGATGGAGCCGTTCACCGCACTGAACCAGATGGAGCCAGACCACCCGCTCCCGCTGATCTATTATTACCGCAGCTTCGTTCAGCGCGGGATGCGGCCCGAGGAGAACGCGAAGCTCGCGCTCAAGCGGGCCTCGGAGCTTGCGCCCTTCGATCAGGGGCTGCGGCTCAATGTCGGGATGATGCTGATCAGCGAGCGGCTCAACCAGGCGGCGCGCGCCACGCTCGCGCCGCTCGCCGCCGACCCGCATGGCTCAGGCGCGGCGCAAAAGGCGCGCCAGCTCATCGCGGTGCTGGAAAAGACCCCGGACGGGACCCCGCTCGACATGTCGGCACTGGTGGCGGACAATGACGAGGACACCGAAAGCGGGGGCTGAAACCTGCCGCCCGCTCCTGCCCGGCCTCAGCCCTTCCCGCCGAAAAGCCCTTTCGCCATCCCGGCAATGTCGTCCATCGCATCGCCGTCGCCGTCGAGATCGAGCAGCCCGGAAAGCGAGGAGGGGTCTTCCTCGATCATGCGCGCGAATTCGGAGAGCGAGCCATCGCCCCCGATCTGGGCGACGATCTGCGACAGGATGCCGGTACCAAGCCCGGTTCGTTCGGAAGCGAGTTCGATCGTGTCGCCTTCCATCTGGTGCGTCTGGCCGAGAACCGCGATCGCTTTTTCCGCAAGAGCGGGATCGATCCCGACCTTGCTCGCCAGATTGGCCACGTCGTCGGGCGCGCCGCCGATATTCCTCATCAACTGATCGAGCATGCTCATGACTGTCCTCCCTCATCGCACGCGAGTCGGATTGGCGCGCGCTGCGATCATGACAGCCTTACGTTACGACGCAAGGACGCTCCCCGCCGCCGACAGGGGCGGGGAGCGCAGGCACGGTCAGGCCGCCACCGGCGCCGCCTTGCGCACGCCTTCGTCGACATGGGCCGCGAATTCGGCGAAATTGTCGATGAAGAGCTGAACCAGCTTCGCGGCGGTCGCGTCGTATTCCGCCTTGTCGCTCCACGTGCTGCGAGGGTCGAGGATCGACTGCTCGATCCCCGCCTCGGACAGGGCAGGCACGCTGATCGGCACGGCGAAGCCGAAATTGGGGTCCTGCCGGAATTCGACATGGTCGAGATCGCCGTCGAGCGCGGCATTGAGAAGCGCTCGGGTCGCCTTGATCGGCATGCGGTGGCCAGCGCCGTATTTCCCGCCCGTCCAGCCGGTATTGATGAGCCAGCACTGCACGGAGCCCTTGGCGATGCGCTCCTTCAGGAGATTGCCGTAGACGCTCGGATGGCGCGGCATGAACGGCGCACCGAAACAGGTCGAGAACGTCGCCTCGGGCTCGGTTACGCCGATCTCGGTCCCGGCGACCTTGGCGGTGTAGCCCGACAGGAAGTGATACATCGCCTGTTCGGGCGTGAGCCGCGCGATCGGCGGAAGCACGCCGAAGGCATCGGCCGTCAGCATCACGACGTTCGAGGGAACGGGGCCGAGATTCTTCTCGCTCGTATTGGGGATGAAGTCGATCGGATAGGCCCCGCGCGTGTTTTCGGCGAGGGAATTGTCGTCGAGGTCGAGCTCGCGCGTGTCGGGGTCCATGACGACATTCTCGAGCACGGTGCCGAACCGGCGCGTGGTGGCGTAGATTTCGGGCTCGGCCTCTTCGGACAGGCGGATCATCTTGGCATAGCAGCCGCCTTCGAAATTGAAGACCGCGGTGTCCGACCAGCCATGTTCATCGTCGCCGATCAACGTCCGGCTGGCATCGGCCGACAGCGTGGTCTTGCCCGTGCCCGACAGGCCGAAGAAGACCGCTGTCTTGCCGTCCTCGCTGATATTGGCCGAGCAGTGCATCGGCATCACGCCGCGCGTCGGCAGCAGGTAGTTGAGAATGCCGAAGACGCTCTTCTTCATCTCGCCGGCATATTTCGTACCGCCGATCAGGATCAGCTTTTCGGAGAAATTGACCGCGATCACGGTCTCACCCCGCGTGCCGTGGCGTTCGGGATCGGCGCGGAAGCTCGGCAGGTCGATGATCGTGTATTCGGGCGAGAAGCCGGAGAGTTCATCGGCATCCGGGCGCACCAGAAGGGTGCGGATGAACAGGTTGTGCCACGCCAGTTCGTTGATGACGCGCACATTCACCCGGTGTTCCGGTTGCGAACCGCCGAACAGGTCGGCGACATAGAGCGTGTCCTTTTCCGCGACCGCCTGCATGAAATCCGCCTTGAGCGCGGCGAAATGTTCGGGCGTCATCGGCACGTTGACCTTGCCCCACCACACGCTGTCCTCGGTCTCGCCGTCGCGCACGATGAACTTGTCCTTCGCGCTGCGCCCGGTATGCGCGCCGGTCTTCACGACAAGCGCGCCATGCCTGGAAAGCGATCCCTCGCCATTCGCGAGCGCGGCCTCGACGAGTCCGGGAGTGCCTAGATTTGGGTGGATTTCAGCCGAGGTCTCGATTCCCTGGCTGGCAAGAGAAAAGGCGAGCGGGGTCAACTTTTTGGTCTCCTGAACCGGATGGCGCTGATGCGGGCAAGGTGTTCGTCGTTCGGGTCTGAAGGCCGGCGAATGCACCCGATTCTCCCGCGAATGCGAAGCGATTCGTGGCGCATCCGGACCCCCAAGACGTCTGGGCATAGGGGCGCGTCGGCGCGTCGTCAAACCGCCCTGCGCCCGCTTGCCCGCCACGCCCCGCAAGGCGTGGCCGGGCCTCTGCTTGTGTCGGCGGCGTTGTCTTGGACGGGCGCCCGCGCTAACTCTGTCCCAGCGCATGAGACGACCCCGGTAGCGTTCCGCAAGCGGGGTCCGGCGCGGGCGAGAGGAAGGACACGATGTCGGCCAGCGATGACGCGATCGGCGAGACGCAGGCGCAAGCCGCCTCCCATGCGCCGGCGAACGCGGACGACGACGCGCAGTCCGGCAACGCCCAGCCGAGGGGCAGCGAAATCGCCCTGGTGGACGATGACCGCAACATCCTCACCACGGTCTCGATCGCGCTCCAGGCCGAAGGGTTCGTGACCCGGCTCTATTCCGACGGCGAGACGGCATTGAAGGCGTTGGTCGACAATCCGCCCGACCTCGGCGTTTTCGACATCAAGATGCCCAAGATGGACGGAATGGAACTGTTGCGCCGGGTGCGCGAACATTCCGCGCTGCCGGTCATCTTCCTCACCAGCAAGGACGATGAGGGCGACGAGGAAGCGGGGCTCGAACTGGGCGCGGACGATTACATCTCCAAGCCGTTCAGCCAGCGCCTCCTGATCGCGCGCATCCGGGCGATCCTGCGCCGGGCCGAGCCCGTCCGCGCCGGGGCGAGCGAAAGCGGCGAGGCCCGGCCCGCCCATCCGATCATCGAGCGCGGGCGGCTGTTCATGGACCCGGCCCGCCACCACGTCACCTGGGACGATCGCCCGGTCAGCCTGACCGTCACCGAATTCCTGATCCTCGAAGCGCTCGCCGCGCGCCCCGGCGTCATCAAGAGCCGCAACCAGCTGATGGACGCGGCCTATCCGGACGATGTCTTCGTCGACGACCGCACCGTCGACAGCCATATCAAGCGCATGCGCCGCAAGTTCCGCAGCGTCGATCCCGAATTCCGCGCGATCGAGACGCTCTATGGCGCGGGCTACAGCTTCAACGATGTCTGACCGCGGGGGCGCCCGGGCGCGGCCCGCCGCCCGTCTGTCCGCTCGCGCGCCCTCGCCCGCGCGCGTGATGGGGCGACTGCCGCCGGGTGCGCGGCGCGGCTCGGGCGAGGTCCATTCCGCGCTGCGCACGGGCGAGCAGTTCACCACCACCGGCCGCTTCGCGCTGACCGCGCGCATCCTCGTGGTCAACATCCTGCCGCTGGTGCTGCTGGGCGGCGGGCTGTTCTACCTTGACGGCTACCGCACGCAGCTCATCAACGAACGCTTCAAGATGGCCCGGATCGAGGCCCAGATCACCGCCGAGGCGCTTGCCGGCGCGACCCGCGAGCGGCAGGAAGCGTTGCTCGTCCAGATCGGCAAGGAACAGCGCATGCGGCTTCGGATGTTCGATGCCGAGGGGCGGCTGTGGGCCGACAGCTTCGCGCTCGCCGAGCCCGCCTTCCAGTTCGACGACATCTCCGACGACAGCTGGGACCAGCAATTCGCCCGCTGGCTCGACCGGACTGTGGACACGATCGTCTCGGCCGAACCGGTCACCGACTATGTCGAACCCGAAGCTCAGGAGGCCGACGCCTGGCCGGAACTCGCCCGCGCGCGCGAAGAGGGGGTGAGCCAGGTGCGGCTCTACGACTGGCTCGACGGGACGCCGGTCATCACCGCGGCGGCGCCGGTCGGTCTCAACGGGGCGACCCTGCTGACAGTGCGCAACGCGGTAGACATCACCGAAAGCGTGCGCGCGGCGCGATCGACGCTGGGCATCGCGGTGCTGTGCGTGCTCGCCGCCTCGATCCTGCTCTCGCTATTCCTCGCCCGCACGATCGTCACGCCGCTGCGGCTGCTCGCCAAGGCAGCGATGCGGGTGCGCGCCGGCCGCGAACGCGAGGTGGAGGTCCCCCGCCTGCCTGAACGCAGCGACGAGATCGGCCTGCTCGCCCGCGCGGTTTCGGACATGACGGGCGCATTGCGCCAGCGGATCGACGCGGTCGACAGCTTCGCCGCCGATGTTGCGCACGAGATCAAGAACCCGCTCGCGAGCCTGCGCAGTGCGATCGAATCCCTGCCCCGCGTCGAGGATCCCAAACTGCGCCGCGAACTCGAACAGATCGCCACCCACGACGTGCGCCGGATCGACCGGCTCGTCTCGGAAATCTCGGATGCGAGCCGGATCGACGCCGAGATGAGCCGCGCCACGCTCGAACGGATCGACCTTGCCGATCTCGTGCGCGCGATCATCGGCAGCCGCGAACACCGCTCGGAGAACGAAGGTCGCGCGATCGAGCTTGCCGCGCGCGGCTTCGCACCGATCGTCGCGGGAGTGGGCGCGCGGCTCGAAAGGGTGGTCGAAAACCTGCTCGACAACGCCGTCTCCTTCTCGCCGCCCGATGCGCCGATCGAGGTCGGGATCGACAATGACGGCGACTGGGTGACGCTGACCGTGTGCGACTATGGTCCCGGCATCCCCGAGGATTCGCGCGACAAGGTGTTCCAGCGGTTCCATTCAGTGCGCCCCGAACAGGAGGATTTCGGCCACCATTCCGGCCTCGGCCTCGCCATCGCGCGCGCCATAGCCGAAGCGCATGACGGCACGCTGCGCGCCGACAGTCGCCCAGATGCCAAGCGCGGCGCCTGCCTGCGACTGCGCCTGCCGGCCGCCTGAGGCCGCGATGGCGGAGGACGACACCACCGTCATCCAGGCGAGCGCGGTCGCGATTTCGGGCCGCGCACTTCTCATCGAAGGCGCGCCGGGCAGCGGCAAGTCGAGCCTCGCGCTCGCGCTGATCGAACGGGGCGCGAGACTGATCGGCGATGACGGCGTGTCGCTTTCGCGCGCTGAGGACGGCGCGCTCATCGCCGCGCCGCCGCCCCGCATCGCCGGGATGATCGAACTGCGCGGGATCGGGATCGTGCGGCTGGAGACCGCTCCTCCCGCCCCGGTGGCGCTGATCCTCGCGCTTCCCTCTCCCCGCGATGCTTCGCCGGAACGCCTGCCGGAGAGCGTGGTCACCCGCCCCTTGCTCGGCTGCGAGATCCCGGTCCTGCGCTTCGAACCCGGACCCCTCGCCCCGGCGATGCGCGCCGAATGGGCGCTGCGGCTGCATGGTCTGGCCCCGAGTTGAAACGCCCTGCGCCGAGCAGCACGAAATGCAAAAAAGGCGCTTCCCATAGCTGGCTCTCCCGGCGAAAATGCGCGGCATGACGAATTCCAGCGAACCCGAGGCCAATGCAGGGGCGACCGACCGCCAGCGCCTGCTTCTCCTCACCGGCCTGTCCGGTGCGGGCAAGTCGACCGCGCTCGATGTGCTCGAGGATCTCGGCTGGGAGACGATCGACAATTTCCCGGTGCGCATGCTCAAGCGGCTGGTGGCACGGCCGGGCGAGGAACAGGGACGCCTCGCGATCGGGTTCGATTCGCGCACGAGGGGTTTCGTCCCCGCCGACGTGATCGCGCTGGCTAAGGAGCTAGCGGGCCGCGACCAACTCACCACCAGCTTCATGTTCATGGATTGCGCCGATACGGAGCTCGAGAGGCGCTTCAACGAAACCCGCCGCCGCCACCCGATGGCGCAGGGGCGCCCGGTGCTCGACGGGATCGCGGCGGACCGCGAACTGCTCGAACCGCTGCGGCGCTGGGCCGATATCGTCATCGACACGACCGCGCTGTCATCGAACGACCTGCAGGCGCGCATCCGCGAGCTGTTCGGCGAGCGGGACGCGGACGGGACGACGCTGACGATCTCGAGCTTCGGGTTCGCGCGCGGGATGCCGCCGCTCGCCGATCTCGTCTTCGACATGCGATTTCTCGACAACCCGCACTGGGCCCCGGGCCTGCGCGACCTGACCGGCCGCGATAAGCCCGTCGGCGCGCATATCGAACAGGACCCCGCATTCGCCGATGCCTTCGCGCGCATCCGCGACCTGCTGCTCACCCTCCTCCCGCGCTACCATGCCCAGGGCAAATCCTATGTCCATGTCGCCTTCGGCTGTACCGGAGGGAGACATCGCTCGGTCTACACCGCCGAGTGCATGGCGCAGGCCTTGCGCGAGCAGGGATTTTCGCCCACTGTCCGGCACCGCAATCTCGCCTCGCGCGCCGCGGACGAGCTCGAGCGCAGGCAGGCCGGTGTGACGTGACACGATTCCTCTCCAACGGGGCGCTGCAACGCCGTGAACAAATGGACGTAATTCCCGCATGATTGGTTTGATACTGGTCACTCATGGCCGCCTTGCCGACCAGTTCGTCGAGGCGATGGAGCATGTGGTAGGGCGGCAGGAAGGGATCGTCACGGTCTGTATCGGGCCGAATGACGACATGGAGCAGCGCCGGGCCGAAATTGCCGAGGCGATCACGACAGTCGATGAGGGCCAGGGCGTCATCATCCTCACCGACCTGTTCGGCGGCACGCCTTCGAATCTCGCGATCTCGCTGCTCGATGCTGGCCGCGTCGAAGTGATCGCGGGGATCAACCTGCCGATGCTGATCCGGCTTGCCGGAGCGCGCAAGACATTGGGCGTGGTCGAGGCGGTCGAGGCGGCGCAGAGCGCCGGGCGAACCTACATCACCGTGGCGAGCGAACTACTCGGCGACGACGGCCGCGCGCCGCGCAAGGCGAGCGGCGGCTCGGGCTGACCCCGCACCGGGCAATCGAGAGAGAAGGCCAGGGAGGGGGCCGCAGGATGAACGAGAACAGGACCGAAATCCGCCGCAAGGTTACGATCGTCAACCGCCGCGGCCTTCATGCACGGGCCAGCGCGCGCTTCGTCGGCGCGGTGAGCGCGCTGGACGACGGGGTTGAGGTGCGCGTCGCAAAGGACGGCAACAGCGCTTCGGGCGGGTCGATCCTGGGCCTCATGATGCTCGGCGCGGCCAAGGGCGACGAGGTCGAGCTGGTCGTTGCGGGCGACAATGCCGAAGTCGTCATGGACGATCTCGCCGCTCTCATCGAAAGCGGTTTCGGCGAGGACTAGTCTTGCCGCGGCCGGCGGCCTACGGACGATCCATGCGCAGGCACATCACCGGTTTCTCCAATCCCACCGTCAAGCACCTGCGCTCCTTGCGCGACAAGAAGCATCGCCGTCGGGCGGGCGAATTTCTCGTCGAGGGGCTGCGCCTGCTCGAGGATGCGCGCGCCAGCGGCCGCGTGCCGAGCCTGCTGGTGATGGCCGAAGGGCGCGCGCCGCACGCGCTGCTCGCCCGGCTCGAAGAGGAAGTCGAGGCGGCGGGCGGAGAAATCGTGGTGACCACGCCCAACATCCTCTCGAAGATCACTGGCAAGGAGAACCCGCAGGCGGTGGCCGGTGTGTTCGGCGAATGGGACACCGGCCTCGCCCGGCTCGACCGGGGAGCGGCGCCGATCTGGCTGGTCGCGCAGGACCTGCGCGATCCGGGGAATCTCGGCACGATGCTGCGCACCGGTGACGCGGTCGGGGCGGGTGGGCTGATCCTGATCGACGATTGCGCCGATCCCTTCAGCGCCGAGGCCGTCCGCGCGAGCATGGGCGCTGTGTTCACGCAGGGGCTCGCACGGGCACGGTGGAGCGAGTTCGTGGAATGGCTGCGCGCGGGCGAGGGCCAGCTGGTTGCGGCATCCTTGCGCGATGCGGTGCCTTATCGCGGGGCTGCCTACCGGGCGCCGTGCTTCATCTTCGTCGGCAACGAAGCCCGGGGTCTGCCCGCAGCCTACGAGGCCGAATGCGACCTGCGTGTGACGATGCCGATGCGGGGCAGAGCGGATTCCCTGAACGCCGCGGTCGCAGGGGCGGTTCTGGCTTATGAGGTGCTGGCGGCGCTGGAGGGGTGATGCTGTCAGCGTCCTGATCGAACAGGGCTCACCCGTCCAAGCCGATCGCTATTCCGCCGCGTCGCGATCAGCGCCGCTCGAACCATCCAGCTTGAGTGTCTCGGGCACACGCGGATTCGTCTCGATGAGATCGACGTCGGCGATCTCCCTCTTGCCGATCTCGACCCCCTTTTCATGCATCTTGCGCGCCGACACGACAACGCGGCTTTCAAAGCTGCGCGTGAAATCGTTGTAGCTCGACACCGCTCGGCCCAAATGCGTGCCCATCTTGCCGAGATCTTCGGTGACCTTGGCGAGACGATCATAAAGTTCCGCCCCCATTCGCCCGATCTCGGCGGCTTCCTCCGCCATCCGGTCCTGCCGCCAGACCTGCGCGACCGTGCGCGCGATCGCGACGAGGTTGGTGGGCGTCGCCAGCAGAACCTTGTTGTGGAAGGCGAAGTCCCAAAGTTCCGGGTCGTGCTCGAGCGCGGCGGCGACGAAATGTTCGCCGGGGACGAACATGACGACGTAATCGGGCGCGTCCTCGAACTGGCTCTGGTAGCCCTTAGACCCCAATGTCTGAACGTGGTTGCGCATGCTCTTGGCGTGGAGGTCGAGATGCCGCTTGCGCTCGCCATCGTCGTCAGCCTCGAACGCGGCCTGGTAGGCGTTCAATGACACCTTGGCGTCGATCACCAGCTTCTTCTGGCCCGGAACGTTGACGATCGCATCGGGTCGGAGGCGTCCGTCGACGGTGTTGACCGATTGTTCGAGCATGAAATCGGTGTGCTCGGACAGGCCGCATTGTTCGAGGACGTTCTGCAGCGCCCGCTCGCCCCAGCGCCCGCGGGCCTTGGGTGCGTTGGTCAGCGAATTGCCGAGCCGTTCTGCCTCCTTGCGCACCTGTTCCTGAGAGACGCGCATCAATTCGATTTCGCGGTTGAGGCTGGAGAAGGCATCGGCGCGCTGTTTTTCCAGCGTTTCGACCTGGCGTTCGTATTTCTCCAGCCGATCGCTGACCGGTTTCAGCAGGTTCGCCACCGCATCCTTTTGCTGGCTCTGCGCCTCGCCAAGCCGTTTCGTCGCCTCGCTGTCGAAGCGAGCACGCGCCGCCTCCAGGACCTTGGCGCCCGTGTTCTCGAATTCCTTGAGCAGCTTTTCGCGCGATTCCTCGAGCAGGCGTTTCTGCTCCTCGAACCCGGCACGCTCGGCACGGAAGGTGGCGTTTTCCGCGCGCAGCTTTTCGACATCTCCCGACAGGCGATCGGCATGCGAGGCGCGTTCATTGGCCGCCGACAGCGCCGCCTTCGCATCTGAAAGCTCGATCCGCGCCTCGCCCAGTTCGGCGATCGCGGTCCTGAATTCCTCTTCGCGCGCGGCCAGCCGCGCCCGCAGGTCGGCCAGCGGGCGCGCGCCGAACCAGTGGCCGGCGGCAAGTCCGGATATCGCGCCGACAAGCAGCGCAGCGAGAGCGAGAATCGTCGGGTCCATTACCTTCCCCTACACGGAACGAATAGGGAACGCCAGCGTCTTTCCAACGATTTCCCCGACTATTGCTCCGCCTCGCCCGTCGCCTTCTTCTGCCACGGCCAGCGTCCGTCGATCTCGACCTCAAGGCTGAAACTGAGGAATGTCCGGATCAGCACGATCGCGCCTAGGACGAGGACGCTCTCAAGCGTCGGGTCGACCGCGACGGTCAGGATGATGTCGGCTGCGACCAGCAATTCGAGACCCGTGAGGATCGAGCGGCCGAGCATCCGGCGGAACACCGCGATGCTGTCGTTCTCTTGCGCTTCGCCTGTTCCGCCCCGGGCGAGATTGCGGACCAGGTGGCCGAGCGCGATGAGGGCCCCGAGCAGGATCGCACCGATCCCGGCGAGTTCGAACATCCGCGCGACGGCGTGGACGATGGCGAGCATTGTGTCGTCGCTGAACATGCCGAGCAAACGGGCGATGAGGCTGGTGTGTTCCGCCCCCTGCCCCCCGCCGGGCCGCGCGGCGAGACGCGATCTCGGAACCGAACCCCGGCGCGGCTCGCTTCATTGGCGAAGGAGGAGCGAAGTCATGTCGATCAAGGAAATGCTGAAGGAACACCCGCTCGCAGGCGGGGATCACGACGATCAGCTGGGCGAGGCGGTGAAGCACGCAATGTATGGCGCTGCGATCATGAACGCCTGCGCCGATGCGTGCCTTGCGGAGGCCGACGCGGATGCCCGCGCCGAATGCATCCGGCGCTGCATGGATGCATCTGATGCCTGCACCGCCTTCTACCGCATCGCCTCGCGCCGTGTGGGCGGCCACGTGCGCACGATCAAGGCGGTCGGCGCGGCGGCGATCATCGCCTGCGAGGAATGCCACCAGCTGTGCAAGCAGCATGACGATGCGCATTGCAGGCGCTGTGCGAGGATGTGCGAGGAAGTGATCGCCGACGTGAAAGCCGCCGTGCACGGCCTGATGGACAACGAAGCGGCGGATTAAGGCCGCAAAGTCGATGAACAGGCGCAAATTCGGCGCGCAGCGCCGCAAGGCCGGATTCGAAGCCGAAAGCGCAGACGTGCGAAGCGCACCTGCACCCCCGCCCGCAGCGGCCGCAGCTATGCTGCGCGCCTGGCGAGGACGAAGGCGCGAATGCACCTTCGCAAGGCAAGCTAGGCCGCCTGACGGATCTTCTTGAGCTTTTTCAGCGCCATCGACCGCTTCAGCCGCGAGAGGTGGTCGATGAACAGTATCCCCTCGAGGTGGTCCATCTCGTGCTGGAGGCAGGTCGCCATCAGCCCTTCGAGCTGTTCCTCGTGTTGGTTCCCGTCGAGGTCCTGGTAGCGCACCGTGCAGGTCGCCGGGCGATCGACGTCGGCGTAGATCTCGGGGACCGACAGGCAGCCTTCCTGATAGGTCGACAATTCCTGTGCCGGATCGACGATCACCGGGTTGATGAAGATGCGCGGATCGTTCTTCGTCGCCGGATGGGTGTGCTTGTGCCCGTCATGTTCGCATTCGACCGGCTCGGCGTCCGGGTCCTCGGGCTGGAGGTCGATGACGAGCACGCGCTTGGGCACGCCGACCTGGATCGCGGCAAGGCCGATGCCGGGGGCATCGTACATCGTCTCGAACATGTCGGCGACCAGATTGCGCAGGTCGTCATTGAATTCGTCCGGTTCCACCGGGGTCGAGACGGTCTTGAGCCGGGGGTCCGGCACTTCGAGAATTTCGCGGATAGCCATGCAACGCAAGATAGTCGCGCGGTGCGTTTGCTGCAAGACAAAGGGGGCGATCACGATGATCGAAAATGCGCCAAGTCGAGCGGACGGCGCGCCCGTGGTGTCAGTCGAGCGGACGGCGCGCCCGTGGTGTCAGTCGAGCGGGCGACGCGCCCGCAGGGCCTGCGCCAGCGTACCCTCGTCGAGATAATCGAGCTCGCCGCCGACAGGCAGGCCGTGGGCGAGCTGGGTAATCCGGACATTGTGCGGTTCGAGCCGTTCGGCGAGGTAATGCGCCGTCGTCTGCCCCTCAAGCGTCGCGTTCATCGCCAGCACCACCTCGTCGACCGCCCCGTTCTCGACCCGCGATAGAAGCGTGGGGATGGCAAGGTCCTCAGGCCCAACCCCGTCGAGCGCCGAAAGCCGCCCGCCCAAAACGTGGTAGCGTCCCTGGAACAGCCGCGCACGGTCGAGCGCCCAGACATCGGCGACATCCTCGACCACGCAGATCGCGCGCTCGTCGCGCCGGGGATCGGCGCAGATGCCGCAGGGGTCGCGCGTGTCGACATTGCCGCAGGTCGAGCATTCGACGAGAGTCTGCGACACGGCGTCCAGTGCCTCGAGCAGCGCGGGGAGCGCGGCCTCGCGGTTCTTGACCAGCCACAACACCGCGCGCCGGGCCGAGCGCGGGCCCAGGCCGGGCAACCGGGCGAGCGCACTGGCGAGGGTCTCGATCTCTTGCGATGCCATGGGGGGACAGATAGGGGCGGACGGCAGTTTCACAAAGCTCGGGCTCCGCTCTTATGCGCATCATCTTCATGGGAACGCCCGATTTCGCCGACCCGGCGCTTGTCGCGCTTCACGAGGCCGGGCACGAAATCGCCTGCGTCTACACCCAGCCGCCCGCGCGCGCTGGGCGGGGGAAGAAGCTGCGCGCCTCGCCGGTGCAGGCGAAGGCGGAGGCGCTGGGCCTGACGGTGCGGCACCCCAAATCGCTCAAGGGGGCGCAGGAACAGGCCGACTTCGCCGCGCTCGGGGCGGACGTGGCGGTGGTCGCGGCCTATGGCCTGATCCTGCCGCAGCCGATCCTCGATGCGCCGCGGCACGGCTGTCTCAACATCCATGCCTCGATCCTGCCGCGCTGGCGCGGCGCGGCGCCGATCCACCGCGCGGTGCTGGCGGGCGACGCCGAGACAGGGGTGACGATCATGCAGATGGAAGCCGGGCTTGATACAGGGCCGATGCTGCATGTCGTCAAGACGCCCATCGACCGCAAGACGACCGGGGAACTGACCGGGGAACTGGCCGCTATCGGAGCGCGGGCGATGGTGGAAGTGCTTGCCGACCTCCCCGCCTTCCAGCCCGTGGCGCAGGACGACGCCGACGCCACCTACTCGCCCAAGATCGACAAGGCCGAGGCCCGGATCGACTGGTCGAACAGCGCGGAGACGATCGAGCGGCAGGTGCGCGGACTTGCCCCCTTTCCCGGTGCCTGGTTCGAATGGGGCGATGAACGGGTCAAGCTGCTGCTGGCGGAACTCGCGCAAGGCTCGGGCGAGCCGGGCGAAGTGCTCGATGCGGACATGACCATCGCCTGCGGGTCCGGCGCGATCCGCCCGCTTCGCCTGCAACGCGCGGGCAAGCCCTCCATGGCGCGCGAAGAAGTGCTGCGCGGGCGCCCGGTCGCGGCGGGAACGCGCCTGTCTTGACCCGCTTTGCTCTCACCCTCGAATTCGACGGCACGCCCTTCCACGGCCTCCAGCGGCAGGCCCACGGGCCAAGCGTGCAGCAGAGCATCGAGGATGCGCTCCACCGGATCACCGGCGAGGAGGCGACGCTTCACAGCGCAGGCCGGACCGATGCGGGGGTCCACGCGCTCGCCATGCGCAGCCATGTCGATCTTGCGAAAGACATCGCCCCGTTCCGCCTGATGGGGGCGCTAAACGCGCATCTGCGGCCCGACCCGATTGCGGTCACCCATTGCAAGATCGTGCCCGACGACTGGCACGCGCGCTTTTCCTGCATCGGGCGGCGCTATCTCTATCGCATCGTCAACCGGCGCGCCCCGCTCACGCTGGGGCGCGGGCGCGCATGGCATGTCGCGGCCGAGCTCGATCCGCTCGCGATGCACCGCGCCGCGCAGGCGCTGGTCGGGCGGCACGATTTCACCACCTTCCGCAGCGTGCAATGCCAGGCGAAGGACCCGGTGAAGACACTGGACCGGCTCGACGTCGCCGCGAGCTCAGGCGAGTTCGGCCCCGAAATCCACATCCGTGCCGAGGCGCGCAGCTTTCTCCACCACCAGGTCCGCTCGATGGTGGGCTGCCTCAAGCTGGTGGGCGCAGGCACGTGGCCCGAGCATCGCGTCGCCGCAGCGCTCGCAGCGCGCGACCGGTCCGAATTGGGCCTTAACGCGCCGCCCCACGGCCTCTACTTCGTCGAAGCGATCTATCCCGAAACCGGAGAGGAAACATCATGACAACGACCGGAAAACAGCTTTTCACCACCCTTACCGCCGACGGCAAGCTGACGCTCGAAGTGGCCGAGGCAAGCTTCCCCGAGCCGACCGGTAACCAGGTGCTGGTCAAGATGGAGGCGGCGCCGATCAACCCTTCCGACCTCGCGATCCTGACGGGCGCTGCCGATTTCGAGAACGCGGACTATTCCCCCGGCAAGGTCGTCGCCGACATGCCGGAGCCGTTCCTGTCGGGCCAGAAGGGCCGCCACGGCCAGCGGCTTCCGGCTGGCAATGAAGGCGCGGGCACGGTCGTCGCGACCGGCGACAGCGACGCGGCGAAGGCGCTGATGGGCCAGCGGGTCGCCTGCGTTCCTGGCACGGCGTTCTCGCAATACGCCATTGCCGATGCGATGATGTGCCTGCCGCTGGGCGATCACTCCGCCGAAGCCGGCGCGTCCTCCTTCGTCAATCCGATGACCTCGCTGGGCTTCGTCGAGACCGCGAAGATGGAAGGGCACGACGCGATCGTCCATCTCGCTGCCGCGTCGAACCTCGGCCAGATGCTCAACCGGATCTGCATCGAGGACGGGATGAAGCTGGTCAACATCGTGCGGCGCAAGGAACACGTCGACCTGCTGAAATCGCAGGGCGCACAATACGTCGTGAATTCATCGGACGACGATTTCATGGATCAGCTGCGCAGCGCCATTGCCCAAACCGGGGCCTATCTCGGCTTCGACCCGATCGGCGGCGGCAAGAACACCGACCATGTACTCAAAGCGATGGAACAGGTCGCCTCCAGCCAGATGAAGGAATTCTCCCGCTACGGCTCGAACCAGGACAAGAAGGTCTACATTTACGGCAGGCTCGATTTCTCGCCCACCATCCTGACGCCTTCCTATGGCCTGCAATGGACCGTGTCGGGCTGGCTGCTGACGCCCTTCCTCCAGCGCGCGGGAATGGAGACGGTGGTGAAGATGCGCCAGCGCGTGCTCGCAAATCTCACCACCACATTCGCCTCGCATTACAAGAGCAAGGTCGACCTCGAAGGGATGCTGACCAAGGAGGCGATCTGCGACTACCGCCAGATGAAGACGGGCGAGAAATATCTCGTCACGCCCTGGGGCTGAAAGGGGCGCAGGGCCCCCGCAGGCCCCGCCGCCGGGAGAGGCGGCGGTCTTCGGCTTACCGGAGATCGCCCCTTCATTCGGCCTCTGTCGGTTCCCACACCAGAATGCCGCCATCGGCCATCAGCGCCATGTTGAGGCGCCCGTCCCGCATGACGTAGCTGCGCACGAAACCAAGCTGCTGGCCGAGCTTTTCGCTCAGCGAATCCGGCGGGCACATCGCCATGGTCGAGGCGATGTTCCCGAACTGGAGCGAGCCCTGCTTCGCGCCGGTGCTGGCGGTCTCGTATGAACTGCGCCCGCGATTGCAGTCGAGCTTCATATAGGCCGTCCCGTCCTCGGCGAAGGTGATCGTGTAGCGGTCGGGATTGTCGGCACGCGTGGTCCCCTGCGCATCGTCCATCGACTGCATTTCCAGCAGCCGCCAGCTCGTGCCGGCCAGCGGCTCGGCCATGTCTGGCGTGGTCGTGCAGGCGGCAAGCAGTGCAGCGCCCGCGATTGCGGACATTGAAGCAAGGATACGTGTCATTTCTGTTCTCCCTAGGTCAGAGGCTTGACAAACGGGTCATTGGGCCGGTTCGAAGGTGAAAGGGGTGGCCGGGACGAAAGCGGCCGAGGTTTCGCCCGAATGGATCGCCGTCATGTCGAGGCCGAGGTCCAGTTTCATGACCCCTGCGCCTTCGCTGAAGTCGAGCTGGTCGAGTTCGACCCATAAGACGTTCGGCGACACGGCGGATTCGACGTAGAAGCGACGATCCTTGTGGTCGGCCACCACCCTCCAGCGCGTGGTCGAAAGGTTGGGCGCATCCTCCATGCTGATGCCATAAGGGACCGAGGCATTGCGCATGACGCTGAATACGGAAGCCGCCGCAATCCGAGGGTCATCCGACTGGCGTACTGCGTCGATGTAGTGCGAAGCGCGCACGAAGCGATCGCTCGCGCGGTTCGTCCCGGGAAGGAACTCGCGTCCGTTGACGCCTCTCCAGTATGCCCGGATCGCGAGCTGATCTTCGAATCTCGGCTCGTTCGTCATCACGCGGTATTCGCGGGAATGGTGGATTTCGAGCTTGCCATCGACCCATTCGAGAATCGCACTGTCGCCGCTTGCATCGGACAGCGAGAGGTGGACCGTAGTCAGCTTGCCGGGCTGGTCTGGCACGTCGCCGGTAGCAAGGTCGATCGGGTTGCTGCGGATATGGTCGACCGCCTCTTCGACACTGGCGAAATTGTCGAGGAAGTATTGTGCCCACATTGACAGCGAAAGACGCGGTGTCGTCCCGTCATCCTCGGGATATTCGGAATCGGCCAGCCAAAGCAGGTTCGCGACGAGCCCCTTCTCGTTCATCCCGTCGACGGTCGAGATGTCATAGCCCGAGACGATCATGCTGCCGTGCTTCGAGGTCCACCTGACCGAACGAGGCCCGGCCGCCCCCTCGCGTTCCATTCCGCGCGGGAAGACCCAAAGGTTGGAAATCATCGGCAGCTTCCAGTCCATCGAGCGTCCGGTGAGCACGCGCCCCTCCGGCCCAAGATAGGTTACGCGGGTGCAGGCAAGAGCCTGCGCGCTAACCAGGCCAAGGGCGCAAAGCAGCACGGTGAAACACCTTATCAGGCTGGCCATGTCTTTCTCCTGCATCTGTTCAAGTCTTCGAAGGGGAAGAGGGTCATCCACCGGAACGGACCGGAAGCTGCCATTGCGGGGGAAGTGATGCTTCGCATGACACCGCCGGCGAGACAGGCCAGCGCGGGCGCGGCACGCGTCCGGGCGGGCGTCGCTGCGCTCGCTCGTTCCTTCTTGCCGATGGCGCTTTCGCGCACTGCGTCCAAGCCCGCCTCCCTTCAGAACCTCTGGGTCACGCCCACCAGCGGCCCGGTCTGGCTGCCCTCGAAGGCGGTACCCGCATCATCGTAGTCGAGATGAAGATGCCGCCAGCCCACGGATACGAAGGTGCTGCGGGCGATCCGGTAATTGAGCGTGCCGACAACCTGGTAGGTGAAGTCCGAGCCCACGCCGAAGCCGCCGATATCGGCATGGACGATTCCCTAAAGCCGCTCGGCGAGCGCGATGTTGACCCGCGCGGCCACGACCGGATCGACGAATGTCTTGTCGGGTGCGACGCTCACTCCGGCGAGCGGCACGTCGACCCGCCCGTCGAGATTCCACAGGCGCGCCCCTGCGAGCAGGTCGACCGTGATGTCGTCGCCATCCTCGACCCGGGCGCCTGCCAGCGCGGTGATCGCAAGCTGCGAGACCTCACCCGAAGCCGGTATGCCGGGCGGGACCAGCCCCTCGCGCGAGAGCGAGGCGTAGGACACGTCCGCAACGACCACGAAGCGGTTTCGCCGGAACTGCCCGCTGGCAAAGAAGGCCGCATCGAGATCCTCCAGCACCTCGCCGAAGGAATTGTCGAATTCGAGTGTCGGTGCGCCCGCGAAGGGGGTGAAATCTCCGGTCGCCCCGGCGAGCCAGCCATAGACGGTTATCTGCCCGCCCCCGTCGGAAGCCTCTTCGTCTTCCACCTCCTGCGCATGGACGGGCGCCGCGAGGGCAGCGAGAGCGGCCGCACCCAGAAATGCCTTCGCAAGGTCCATCACGGCGCGCCCTTCACGATGCGGCCATCCTTCATGATGACGGCGAAATTGCGCTGCGGATCAGCGATCAGGTCGATATCGGCAAGCGGGTCGCCCTCGACGAGGATGAGATCGGCAAGCGCCCCTTCCTCCACCACGCCGAGCCGACCCTCATAGGGCGTGCGCGGCCCCGAGAGCGCGAGCAATTGCGCGTTGTCATGCGTCGCGAGGCGCAGCAATTCGGCCGGCGTGAAATAGGGCTTGAGCCGCAGGAGATAGGCGTTCTGCTGTTCGTTGAGATCGGGTTCGAACAGGAAATCGGTGCCCCAGGCGAGCTTGACGCCGAGCCGCTTCGCCAGGGGCCAGACGCGCTTCTGGCCCTCGATCACGGGCTTGCGCTTCTCGCGCCGTTTCGGGTCCATCGCCTCGGTCGATTCGACGAGCATCTGGCCCGACAGCCACACGCCCTTTTCCGCCATCAGCTTCAGCGTGTCCTCGTCGAGCAGGTTGCCGTGCTCAATCACCTTCACCCCCGCCTCGATCGCACGGCGGACCGATTTCGGATGATAGGCGTGGACGGTGACATAGGTGTTCCAGTCGGAGGCCGCATCGACCGCGGCCTTCATTTCGTCGAGCGTGTATTGCGTGACATCGAGCGGGTCGTATTCCGAGCTTGTCCCGCCGCCCGCGGCGATCTTGATCTGGCTGGCGCCGAAACGCAGGTTCTCGCGCACCGCGGTCAGCACTTCGGCCCGGCCATCGGCGATGACGCTTGCCCAGACCTGCTCGGCGCGCGGGATCTTGCCGGTGAAACGGCGCGAAGGCTCGTCCGGCAGGCGCAAATCGGCATGGCCCGAAGTCTGCGAGATCATCGGCCCTGACGGCCATATGCGCGGCCCCATCACCCGGCCGCTGTCGATCAGGCGCTTCAGTTCGAAAGACGGCCCTCCGACATCGCGCACCGCGGTGAAGCCCCGCAACAGCATCGCTCGCGCCTGCCCGGCGGAAAGCTGCATCACCTTTTCAAGGCCCATGTCAGGTTCGAGCATCTGCGCGGGCGAAAGGCTGTTGAACATCATGTGGACGTGGTTGTCGATCAGGCCGGGCATCAGCGTGCGCCCGCGCCCATCGATCACGATCGCGCCCTCACCCGAAGCCTTCGCCCCGGCCCCGATCGCCGCAATCGTGTTGCCTTGCACCAGTACATCGGTCGAATCGGAGAGCGTTTCCGAAGATCCGTCGAATATGCGGACGCCGGTGAACAGGACTTCATCGGGCGGCGCATCCTGCGCGGAAACCGACACGCAGAAAAATGCAGCGAGCAGAAAGACCAGCAGCGGGCCGAGCGCGCCCTCGATCGAAGTCGTCCTCATGAAGGTCTCCCCTCCTTCCTTGCGACCCGACACTGTCTAGGCCTGCAATTTTATTATATGATGACAGATCGAGATGAATTTGAAAGAAACTTATTTCGCCAATGGAGCGATGAATAATATTTAATTATAATTTCACTCGATCTTCGGGTCCCTCAGTCGGCATATCGCTCGACTATCCAGGCCGCCTCGAGAACGAGGAAGGCGATCACGAGGGCAAGGTGGAACCGGCGATTGTCCCAGCGGATCGCGGCAAGGCAGGCGATTGCATAGGAGACCTGGCGCACCGGATAGAGCGCTCCGAGCGAGGCGAAGTGCGCCGGGCCCTTCAGCGCGGTATCGACCATGTCGAACAGGAACAGCGCACCCAGAAAGCCGAAGAACCAGCCGCGATGTTCGAAGAAGTAATCTTCGTAAGGCGCCCCTTCGTCCAGCTGGTCGGGAAACAGCAGCGCCGCCGTGAAGAAATGCAGCGAGGCGAAGAAGATGAGGAAGGCATAGGTCTCGAACGGCCAGAAGGTGACCTTGGCGAGCGCGAATTCGAACCACCAGAAATGCGCGGTCAGCAGAAGCAGGAAAATCGCCCACAGCGTATGGACGAGATAGGGCGTGTTGCGCCGCCGGTTCTGGGCGAAACCTGCAAGGCCGTTGAGTATCCGCGCGATGGCCAGCGAGGTGACCACGCCAAGGATCACTCGGATATGCGCGAAGGTCGCCTCGTCGACCTGTACCGGCTCCATCCCGTCGATCATGCGCACCTGCCCTGTGTCCGTCCCGCCGCACCAATGCGCTGGCCGGGCCGAGCCTAGGGCCGGGATCATCGCATTCCAATGCGCCGGGCGGGATATCGACAGGAGCGCGCCGCCCGCCGCTCACCGTCCGTCGAACGCCGCCTGTATCCGGGCGGGGTCGGTAATCCCGTTCGCGATCAGCACCATCAGCAGCACTCGCGCCTTGGCGGGGCCAAGTGCGCGCGCGGCGACGAAGCCGTGCGCATCGTCGTCGACCTCGACATTGCGATCGACCATCCCTTCATCGACCCGGGCCGAACGGACCACTGGCACGCCGCCTGCGGCTGCCCTTGAAAGCGCCTCGATCACCACGCGCGGCGCGTTGCCCTGCCCCATCCCGGCAAGCACGATCCCCTTGCATCCGATGCCGAGCAGCGCTTCGACAGGCTTTGCATCCATGCCCGCGCCCGCCGTCAGGATGGCGACGCGGGGAAGCGCGTCGGGCCAGGCAAAGCGCGCCGGGCTGCCGGTGCGGTGGGCGGGCGCGAACCAGTCGAGGCTCGAAGGGGTGACGCGCGCCAGCGGCCCGCGCGGAAAGCCCCTGAACGCGTCGATATTCGCGGTCGCGGCCTTGCGCACATCGGCGGCGGCGAAGACCGTGTCGGCCATGACGACGAGCACCCCGCGCCCGGCGCTTTCGGGATCGCTAGCCACCCGTACCGCATTGGCGAAATTGCGCATCCCGTCGCTTCCCACCGCGTCCGAGGGCCGCATCGCGCCCACCAGCACGACAGGCTTTCGCGGGGGCAGGGTGAGGTCGAGCAGGAAGGCGGTTTCCTCGGCCGTGTCGGTGCCATGGGTGACGATGATCCCGGCGATCACGGGGTCGTCCTGGGCCGCGGCGATGTCCCGTTGGAGCGCGTCCCATTCCTTCCAGCCGATATCCTGCGAGCCGATCCGCGCGACGGGACGGGGGACGAGCTCCGCCTCGAGCTCGAGCGAGCCGGCTTCGCCGAGCATCGTCTCCAGCGCGACCTCGCCTGCGGCATAGCCCTTGCCCGTGCGCGTACGCGCCGCCCCGGCGATGGTGCCGCCGGTGCCGAGAACGAGGATGCGCGGTATCGTCATCGGGCCACCGCGCCTATAGCGCGAGCGTCACGCGCGAGCCCGCGGCGATCAGACGGCCGCGCTCGAAAGCGAGCGTGCCGGGCCTTTCGGCGCCGGGATAGGCCTGGCCCAGCAGGTCGAGCGCTTCGCGGATATGCGCGGCGAGACCGGGCTTTGCGGCGAGGATCGCGGGCTCCGCATCCTCGAAAGCGCTCGCGGCGGCGCGATAGAAACCGTAGCCGTCGAGATAGGGTTCGTAACGATCGGAACCCTGCGCCTCGCCGTACATGGCGATCGCGCGGTCGATCATGTTGGAGGCGACCCGAGCGGCGATGTCGGCCTCGCTCGCCTGACTGTCCGGGGCCTTGCGCCCGGCTTCCTCGATGGCGGCCAGGATCGCGCCATAGCGTTCATTCACCTCGATATCCGCGCGGCCGGACAGCACCGCCTGCGAGGCCTCGTTGAAGCGCGGCTTCAGATCGGCGACGCCCAGTTCGGCAAAGACCGGGTCCATGTCGGCGAGCACTTCGGACACCGGGTGACCGAACATTTCCGCTGCCGGATCGGTCTTTCCGGCAAGAAAGGCGTCGTAGGCAGCGATCGCATGCGCCTCGGCCACGGCAAGCGCGGTGAGGTAGACCACCGGATCGCGGGCGGCGGCATCGAAATCGACGCCGCCCTCTCCGGTTTCGCCGCCCTCTCCGGCTTCACCGCCTTCGCCCGCGGGGCCGGGCTGCATTTCGGCGGTTTCGCCATCGGTATCGACGGGGGCTTCCTCCGCGCATCCGGCAAGGCCCGAACCCGCCAGCGCGCCCGCAAGCCCGAGCTGCGCCCATGTCTTCATTTCAACCTTCATCGCGCAGCCCTGTGCCTGTTTTTCGTCGCCCGCTCCCTAGGACGAGGGTGGAGCGCATGCAAAGGAAAGCGGGCAGCGGATCAAAGGCCGAGGATGGCCGGATCGATCCCCTGCGCCTCGAACGCCTCGACGAGATTGGCCTGCGTGCGGGCAAGATCGTGCGCGCTGGCGCGGCGCTGCATTTCAGCGAGCGCCTGACGGTCGAACAGCCGCCCGCCCGCGATCACCGCATCAGGCGAACCGAGCATGCCCAGATCGCCCCGCGGATCGCCGCCAAGCAGCAGGAGGTCGGCCCTCTGGCCTTCCTTAACGGCGCCCCATTCGCCTTCCTCGTCCAGCACCTTTGCCGCGTTCAGCGTCGCCATGCGCAGCGCATCGGAGGGCGCGATTCCCGCTTCGACCAGCAGGTGCAGTTCATCGAGCAGCGAAGTGCCGGGAATGTTGGTGAAGATTCCCGCATCGCTCCCTGCAACCAGCAGCACGCCTTCTTCGTGGAGCATCCTCGTCATCGCCTTGTAGAATTCGAACGCCGCGCGGTGGCGGATGGGGTCCTCGTTCGACCAGCGCTCGTATTCAGCGCCGCTGGCTGCGACGAGCAGCGGGTTGAGCCTGTCGGTGCCGGGCCGATCGAGATAGGCGCCTCCCGTCTCGGCCACCTGCAACAGGTTGTAGAAAGCGAGCAGGGTCGGATCGACCGGCACGCCCGCTTGCGCGATCCGCCGCGCGAGGGCACGGCCCGCCGCATCGTCATGCGCATCGCGAAGCCCGTGCCAGACGATGGATTCGACATGCTCGATAGTGACGAAGCCGTCGTCCAGCACCTCTTCGAAAGCGATGGCGAAAGGCTTCTCGTGAGGCATGCCCGGCAGCCGCTCACCCTCGGGCGTGTGGCCCATGATCGTCATGCCAAGCTGGCGCGCTTCCTCCAGCACCGCTTCATAGGCCGTGCGCGTGAGGTTCGAATAGACCTTGAGCCTGCGAAAGCCCGCCGCGTGGTGCGCCCGCACGGCAGCGCGCGCCTCCTCGGCGGTGACCACCATGTGATGATTGACCTGCGCATTGGGGCCGGGGCTGTTGAGGATCGGACCGGTCGTGACCAGCCTCGGACCCGGCATCTTGCCGCTCGAAATCCGCCGGGCGAGCCGCAGGTGGAACGGCATGCCCGAAGCGTTGCGGATTGTCGTGACCCCTGCCGCGAGATAGGCACCGAGCGAGGCTTCGTCCCAGACATGGACATGCATGTCGGCAAGGCCCGCCATGACGAGGCGGCCATTGCCCTCGATCATGCGCGCACCCGCCGGCGCTGTCAGCGATGAGGCCTCTATCCGCGCGATCCGTCCGTCGGCGATCAGGATCGAGCGCCCGGTCTCGATCCGGCCGCCCGGCTCGTCGAGGTGGAGCACGCTCACGTCATCGAGCAGGATCGTCTCGCCGTCCCCGGTCGTCCCGCCGGCCCCCGCCTGCGCGCTCAGCCCGAGCAGCGCGGCGAACCAGAAACCCAGATGCCAAATCCGCATGCCCCTCTCCGCGGTGACTTGCCCGGCGCAGGGAAGCCATCATCGCTCCCCGGCGACTGGTGGCAAGCGATCGAAGACCCGTGCTTGACCACCTCGATACCTAAGCCTAATCGGCATCCCTCTCGCAAGAGGGCGATTAGCTCAGTTGGTAGAGCATCTCGTTTACACCGAGAGGGTCGGCAGTTCGAGCCTGTCATCGCCCACCAGTTTCCGGACCGTCCGCGTGGCGATTTCGGCCGGATCACTCCGGGGCGCAGGGCCGAACCCTCGCCTAGCCGCCCAACGCTTCCCCGATGAGCGCGCGCGCCTCCTCGCCGTCCCATTCATACCCGCCAGCGATCCGCAGCACCTCGCGCCCCTGTGCATCGTAAAGCACGGTGAGCGGCAGCTGGCCGCCCTCGCTCATCCGCACGGCCAGTTCGCTGTCGGGATCGAGCCACGGTTCGAGCCTTTCGAACCCGCGCTCGTCGAAGAAGGGCTCGACCTTTTCCGCCCCGCGAATGTCCTGGCTGACCGTCACCACCCTCAGCTCGCCCGCCATATCCTGCGCCAGCGCATCGAGCATCGGCATCTCGACCACGCAGGGCGCGCACCACGTCGCCCACAGGTTGAGCAGGACAGGCCTTCCTTCGAGACTGGCAAGGTCGAGCGTATTGCCGGCGGGATCGGTGACCGTGAATTCGGGCAGCGGCTCCCCCGCCTGATCGCGCGAGACGACTCCGGCGAGCGCCGTGGTATCGTCCCCTTCCGCCGCCTGCGGGGCGTTCGTTGGTTGCGCCTCGCCCTCGCGCGCCCTATCGCAGCCGCCAAGCGCAAGGACCATCGCGGCCAGAATGAACGAGAAACGCAACATATCGGGTACCTCTCAGGCTTCCGCCCGCCCCGGCGGGAACGCTGCGGCAGGCGGCGGCAACGCGATGTGGGGCGGCAGGTTCGCCGAAGGCCCTAGCGCGATCATGCGCGAAATCAACGCCTCGATTCCCTTCGACAAGGCGCTCTGGCGGCAGGACATCGCGGCCTCCGAAGCGCATGTCGCCATGCTCGCGGCGCAGGGCATCGTCTCGGCCGAGGACGCGCGCGCGATCAGCGACGGGCTCGCCGCAATCGCCCACGAATACGAGCGCGACGGCGTGCCAGAGAACTGGGACCTCGAGGACATCCACATGACGACCGAGGCCCGGCTCGCCGAACTGATCGGGCCGGCCGCGGGGCGCCTCCACACGGCGCGCAGCCGCAACGACCAGGTGGCGACCGATTTCCGGCTCTGGGTGCGCGAGGCGTTGGACGAAATGGATGCCGGGCTCGCTGCGCTCCAGCGCGCGCTCGTCACCCGCGCGGGCGAACACGCCGCCACCATCATGCCCGGCTTCACCCATCTTCAGACCGCACAACCCGTGACGCTCGGCCATCACCTGATGGCCTATTACGAGATGTTCCGGCGCGACCGTTCGCGCCTTGCCGATGCGCGCGATCGGCTGAACGAATGCCCGCTGGGGTCCGCTGCGCTCGCCGGGACCGGCTTTCCGATCGACCGCGAGATCACCAGCGAGGCGCTGGGCTTCGACCGGCCCACGGCCAATTCGCTCGACGCCGTGTCGGACCGGGATTTCGCGCTCGATTACCTGTTCACCGCCAGCGCGTGTGCCCTCCACCTCTCTCGCCTGGCCGAGGAACTGGTGCTGTGGGCGAGCCAGCCCTTCGGTTTCGTGCGCCTGCCCGACAGCCTTTCGACCGGCTCCTCTATCATGCCGCAGAAGAAGAACCCGGATGCCGCCGAACTGGTGCGCGGCCATGCGGGCCGGGTGATCGGCTGCGCGACCGCGCTGATGGTGACGATGAAGGGCCTGCCGCTCGCCTATTCGAAGGACATGCAGGACGACAAGCCGCCGGTGTTCGAGGCGGCGTCGCTGATGGCGCTGTCGATCGCGGCGATGACCGGCATGATCGCCGATGCGACCTTCGTCACCGCGCGGATGCGGCAGGCGGCCGAGATGGGCTATGCCACTGCGACCGACCTAGCCGATTGGCTGGTGCGCGAGGCGGGGATCCCCTTCCGCGAAGCGCATCACGTGACCGGCGCGGTCGTGAAATTCGCCGATGCGCGCGGCCTTGCGCTCAACGAAGTGCCGCTGGCCGACCTCGCCGCGATCGACGAACGGATCGACGAGCGCGTGTTCGACGCGCTTTCGGTAGATGCCTCGGTCGCCGCGCGCGCCTCCTATGGCGGAACCGCGCCCGAACAGGTGCGTATGCAGGTCGATCGGGCGCGCGCGGCGCTCGGCATGGAAACCTTGACCGGCGAGGCGGGCGAATGAGGCGCATTGGATTCGGCATGGGTATCGCCGCGCTGGCCGGTGCCCTCGCGGGATGCGGGGCGAGCGCACCGCTCACCCCGCCGCCGGGCGAGACGCTCCCGCCTGCGCCCTACGGCGCGCCCGCCCGGCTCGATGCCGAGGAATTGCTCGAACTCGATGCGCTCGCCGCGCCCGAACGCTCGGTGGAACTGCGCCGCCGCTCCGAGGAACGCGAGGACGACCCCTTCGATCTTCCGCCCGAATAGGCCTATTGCGAAACGAACACGATCATGGACCACTTCGCATACAAGAACGGCGTCATGCATGCCGAAGACATTCCCCTGCCGCGCATCGCGGAGGAAGTCGGCACGCCCGTCTATGTCTATTCCCGCGCAACGCTGGAACGCCACGCCCGCGTCTTTCGCGAGGCGCTGGACGGCGTGCCGGACAAGCTCATCGCCTTTGCGGTGAAGGCCAATCCCAATCTCGCCGTTCTCAAGGTGCTCAAGGGCCAGGGATATGGCGCCGATGTCGTGTCGGTGGGAGAGATGCGCCGCGCGCTCGCGGCGGGGATCGCGCCCGAAAAGATCGTCTTCTCGGGTGTGGGCAAGACCGCAGCCGAACTCGCCGCCGCGCTCGAAGCGGGGATCGGCCAGTTCAATATCGAAAGCGCCGAGGAAGGCGAGGAGCTCGCCGCGATCGCCGAAGCGATGGGCATGTGCGCGCGCTGCGCCTTGCGAGTGAACCCCGATGTCGATGCCGGGACCCATGACAAGATCTCGACCGGCAAGGCCGACAACAAGTTCGGCGTGCCGATCGACGAGGCCGGGCAGATATTCGGCCAGCTTGCAGGCCTGCCGGGCGTCGAGATGCGCGGGATCGCGGTCCATATCGGCAGCCAGCTTGCCGACCTAGCCCCGCTCGAACGCGCCTTCGGCAAGCTCGGCGAACTGATCGAGGCGCTGCGCGGGGCGGGCCATACGATCACCCATGTCGATCTCGGCGGTGGTCTGGGCGTGCCTTACAAGCGCGGCGAGGAATTGCCGAGCCCGGCGGAATACGGGGCAATGGTCGCGCGGGTGACGAAGGGCTGGGGCGTGACCCTGATCTTCGAACCCGGCCGGGTGATCGCGGGCAATGCGGGCGTTCTGCTGACGCGGGTGGTGCGGGTGAAGCGCGGGCTCAATCATCCCTTCGTGATCGTGGATGCAGCGATGAACGACCTCGCGCGGCCGGCACTTTACGGCGCGTATCATGACTTCGTCGGGGTCGAGCCTTCGGGCGAGAACATGACCGCGAATATCGTCGGGCCCATCTGTGAGACCGGCGATACCTTTGCAATGGGCCGCGAATGCGACCGGCTCGCAGCGGGCGAACTCGCCGTGTTCCGCACTGCCGGCGCCTATGGCGCGACCATGGCGTCGTCCTACAATTCGCGCGGTTTCGTCGCCGAAGTGCTGGTCGATGGCGACCGCTACGCCGTCGTTGCCGACCGGATCGAGGCTGCTGCGATCATGGATGCGGAGCGCGTTCCCGAATGGCTCTGATGCCCGCCCGCTGACATGGCCGAACTTGAAAGCCTCCCGCTGTTTCACCGGATCGAGGGTCAGAAGGTCCTGGTGCTGGGCGAAGGGCAGGCGGCCGAACCCAAGCGGCGGCTTGTGCAGCGTGCGGGCGGGATAATTGTCGAGGACATGCAGCGCGCCATAGACGAGGGGGTGCGCATCGCCTTTGTCGCGCACGAGGACGCGAAGGCCTGCGAGGCGGCGGCGATCAACCTGCGCTGTGCAGGAATGCTTGTGAATGTCGTCGACCGGCCAGAATTGTGCGATTTTACCACGCCGAGCCTGCTCGACCGCAAACCCGTCCTGATCGCGGTCGGCACCGGGGGAGCTTCGGCCGGCCTTGCGAAGCACCTGCGCCTGCGGCTTGAACGGATTCTTCCCGATCGGCTGGGCAGGCTTGCCGATGCGCTGTTCGCATCCCGCGCCCGCCTGCGAGATAGGTTCCCCGACGCTGCCGAACGCCGCCGCGCGCTCGATGCGGCGCTGTGCGAAGGTGGTGCGCTCGATGTGCTCGATCCCGCCTCGCACGAGCGGGTTGGCGATTGGCTCGAGGCAAGCGGCACGCCGCGGCCTCCCACCCTTGCCGAATTCACCATCCGAAGCGATGATCCCGAAGACCTCACCGTGAGACAGGCCCGGATGCTTGGCGAGGCCGACACGGTCTGCGCCGATCCGGGGATCGCGCCTGCGATCCTCGCCCGGGCCCGCGCAGATGCGCGGCGGATAACCTGCGATCGTTTGTCCTGCCGTTCTTCGGAAGGGCCGCGATGCGCTTATCCGGACGGCAGCGCAGACCCGGCAGGGATGACGGTTATCCTGCGCCGCGATACTGGCGGGAATCCTGACTAGGCGGCCTGCGCCAGCGGCACCTCGACTTCGGCGAAATAGCGCGACATCGCCTCTATCGAGGCATCGCTCAGCGCGATGAAGGCGCGTCGGCGGTCGGTTTCGTCGGCGATCCGCCGGAAGATACCGGTTTCGACCATCTGCCCCAGCCAGCGCAGCGCCGTTGTCGCTGGCACGTCCGCAGCGATGCACAGCGAGGTCACCGAAACCTTCTGCCCTTCTCCATGGGCAGCGGTGAGGTCGAGCAGCATGTCCCAGGCCGGATCGGCGAAAAGCGCGCCATCGAAGAACCGCGCACGCGCCTGCCGGCCGGCGATGATCCTGCGCACCATGCGCGGATCGGGGAGCGGGGGACTTTGGGAATCGTACAGCCGGGCCGGGCTCGAAGGCTGGTGGGCGCGCGTATCGGGTAAGGACCTGCCCTCCCCCGCAGTGTCGGCCTGCCCATGCGGCCCGGCAAAGCGGCCGCTGCCCGAAAGCCCATCGAGCTTGCTCGCGATCGCTTCGACCTGCTGCGAAAGGCGCAGCAGGCTGAGGCGGTCCTCTTCGGTCATTTCGCGCACGCGCGGATCGGCGATCTCGGCCATGACGCGGCCTACGGCCACGACCCGCTCTGCCCGGCTGGGCGTGACGAGGATCTGAGGTTCGCACTGCTCGAGCGCGGCGAACACGTCGTCGAGCGCCTCCATCGAGGTCGAAACGATCAGCCGGGCACCCGACTGCGCGACGCGCATGTCGAGGCGGGCGAGCGCGGCAAAGTGCTGCGCATCGACGGCGGGGCAATCGACCAGAACGACATCGCCCAGCAAAGTGATCGGCCCGCCGAGCAGCGTATCGAGAGCGCCCCCGTCGATCGTCCGAAAGCCCGCACCGGCAAGATCGCCGAGCATTTCGCGGCGTCCTGCCGTGCCATCGGCGAAAACGGCGATGCGAGAGGGAAGCCCCGCCGCATCGCTGGCGAGGTCATATGCAAAATCTGTCGCACTCATCGAATCGCCCCTTCTGCCTGACCGGAACGAAATTAGAACAAAGCGCGATCATGTCAAGTCCAACAGCCGTCCCGACCGCTTGACGCCGGGGCGGGTTCAGGCCGCTTCAGGGCCTGATTTCGATCGGGGTGCCGTCGGGAACGAGCCGCCAGAGTTCCTCGATCTCGGCATTCGAGAGCGCGATGCAGCCATCGGTCCAATCGCCGGGCAGAGGCGGTCCGGGATAGCCGTTCGGCTGGCCGTGGATGAAGATGTCGCCGCCAGCAGAACGCCCGTAAAGCGCGGCGAAAGCGCGGTCGTCGGCATTGGGATAGGAGATGCGCAGGGACAGGTGATAGCGGCTGTTGGGATTGCGCCAGTCGATGCTGTAGATCCCTTCCGGAGTGCGCTCGTCGCCTTCGAACCGTTTGTGCCCCATCGGCGCGTCACCGAATGCGAGGCCGCGATAGGCGCGGATCGGCTCGCCCCTGCTGTAGGCAACCAGAAGCCGTTCCGACTTGTCGACCAGAAGGTAGTCCGCGACCAGCGCACGGCCCGGCGGCAACTCGCGCGAGGCCGGGCTGCGCGCGGCGGTGATCCCCTCGCTCGGCGCGCGCACGACCTCTTCCGCAGGACCGGAACAGGCGGCAAGGATGACCAGCAGGACCGCTGAGATCAGGCGTCGCATGGCTGCGCACCATACAGCCGCGCCGGTTACCGTTCAATTGGGGGCGACCCCCGGCACTTGCCCGTTCGGCTCAATCCTCGAACGGGTCGCGCACGAGGATCGTGTCGTCGCGCTCGGGACTGGTCGAGACCAGCGCGACGGGGCATTCGATCAGCTCCTGCACGCGCTGGATGTACTTGACCGCATTGGCCGGAAGATCGGCGAAGCTGCGCGCGCCCGCAGTGCTTTCGCGCCACCCTTCCATCTCCTCATAGATCGGCTCGACGCTGGCCTGGTCGCCGGCATGGCTGGGAAGGTAGTCGTAGACATTGCCGCGCAGGCGATAACCGGTGCAGATCTTCACCTTGTCGAGCCCGTCGAGCACGTCGATCTTCGTCAGCGCGATGCCGGTCACGCCGCTGATCGCGCAGGTCTGGCGCACGAGCACCGCGTCGAACCAGCCGACGCGCCGCTGGCGCCCGGTGACAGTGCCGAATTCGTGCCCCCTCTCGCCCAGCGACTTGCCGGTTTCGTCGTCGAGTTCGGTCGGGAAAGGCCCGGAACCGACGCGGGTGGTGTAGGCCTTGACAATGCCGAGCACGAAGCCGGTCGCGTTGGGCCCGAGCCCGCTTCCGCTCGCCGCCGTCCCGCTCACCGTGTTCGAACTGGTGACGAAGGGATAGGTGCCGTGGTCGACATCGAGCAGCACGCCCTGCGCGCCCTCGAACAGCACCTTGGCCCCGGCCTTCCTGATCTTCTTGAGCCGTTTCCACACCGGCTGGGCGAAACGCAGCACGAAGGGGGCGACATCGCGCAATTGTTCGAGCAGCTCCGCGCGGTCGACCGGCGGCTGGTCGAAGCCTGCCCGCAGCGCATCGTGATGCGCGCACAGCCGGTCGAGCTGCGGCTCCAGCGTGTCGAGATGGGCGAGGTCGCAAACGCGGATCGCCCGCCTGCCGACCTTGTCCTCGTAGGCAGGGCCGATCCCGCGCCCGGTCGTACCGATCTTGCCCTTGCCCGCAGCGCCTTCGCGCAGCGCGTCGAGGTCGCGGTGCAGCGGCAGGATCAGCGGGCAATTGTCGGCGATGGCGAGATTGTCGTCATCGATCTTCACCCCCTGCCCTTCGAGCTTGCCGACCTCGTCGCGCAGCGCCCAGGGATCGAGCACGACGCCGTTGCCGATGAGGCTCATCGTGCCCGAGACGATACCGGAAGGCAGGAGCGAAAGCTTGTAGGTGGTCCCGTCGATGACGAGCGTGTGGCCCGCATTGTGCCCGCCCTGGAACCGCACGACGGCATCGGCGCGGCTCGCCAGCCAGTCGACGATCTTGCCCTTGCCTTCATCGCCCCACTGGGCGCCGATCACGGTGACGTTGGCCATGTATGTCCTTTGCGAGTCCTCTCGGCCGCGCCCGGCTCGGGCGCGCAAACCGGGCGGGGTTAGGCGCTTGGGCAGCCAAGGGCAAGCACCGCCGGAGGCGCCCCGCTGCGGTCATTGCGCGAGCCTTGCCGCGGTGCTTGCTTGCACTCGCTCCCCGGGCGGGCGAAGGGTGGCGGCGAAGCGCGCGTTAAAGCGATAGAGGCAAGCAAAAGGGGTCAGCATGACGAAATTCACAGCCGCGCTCGCCGCCCTCGTGGCTGGTGCGCTCGCCGCGACGCCGATCCTCGCGCAGCAGCGCGCGGGCCGCCTGTCCGAAAACTGTCGCGAGGAGCTGATCGCGCTGTGCTACGAGGTGGACGAAGCCGACCGCGCGGCATTCCGCGCCTGCCTGCGCGAGCGGCGGGCCGAGATCCCCGATGAATGCAAGGCCGAGTTGCGCGCCCGGATCGAGGCGCGCGGTCGTCAGGGCGCGCTCGAAACCCGTCCCGAGGGCCTGCGCCCGGCGGCGAAACCGACACGCAGCGTTCTCTACGGGGAGGATTCGCGCCAGCAGGTCGATGTCTACGAACCCGAGGGCGCAGTCGATCCGCTGCCGCTGGTGCTGTTCATCCATGGCGGCGGCTGGCGGATGGGAAGCCACAAGCTGGTGCAGGTGAAGCCGGCGCATCTGAACGCGCAAGGGTATTACTTCGCGTCGACGGGATACCGGCTGGTGCCCGATGTGAGCGTGGCGGAGCAGGCCGGGGACATCGGTGCGGCCCTGCGGGCGCTGCGCGGACAGTCCGGCGCGATCGGTTTCGATCCCGAGCGGATCGTGATCATGGGCCACAGCGCGGGCGCGCATCTCGCGGCACTGGTGGCGACCGATCCGAAATATGCAGGCGACGCCTTCGACGCGATCCGGGGCGTCGTCCTGCTCGACGGGGCAGGATACGATGTGACAGCCCAGATGGCCTCCGCGGCGCCCGAGCTCTGGCAGATATACTACAACGCCTTCACCGCCGATAAGGCCGTGCAGACCGCGCTCTCACCCGTCACTCATGTCGGCGGGAAGGATGCGGCCAACTGGCTCGCGCTTCATGTCGAGGACCGCGCGGAATCGCGCGAGCAATCGGAGATGCTGGCCCGGCGGCTGTCGGCAGCGGGCGCGAAGGCCGAAGCGGTCGCCATTTCAGGCACCGACCATGGCCGCATGAACCGCGAACTCGGCACCGAGGCGGGCGAAGCGCAGACGCGAGCGGTGGATGCGTTCCTCGCGCAGGTGCTGGGCTAGACGCGAACCGCCGGGCGGCGAGATGGGAAGCGGCTCCCGGGCCGGGACGCTGCGCGGCGAAGAGGCGACCGCCCCCATGCACGTGTCGTCCCGGCGAAAGAGCCGTTGAGGGCACACTTGTTGGCATCGCAGCGGCCGAACCGCTAATGAAAGCCCATGAATTCTTCCCCCGCTCCCGACTGGTTGCAGCACGCAGGCGAGATGCCCGCTCGCATCCGGGCGCATGACTGGAGCGCCACGCCGCTCGGGCCGCTCGGGCAATGGCCGCTTGCGCTGCGCAGCGCGGTGACCGGCGTGCTCGACAATCCCTTTCCGATGGTGATGGGATGGGGACCGGACCTCATTACCATCTACAACGATGCCTATCGCCCCCTTCTCGGCAGGAAACCCGAAGCGCTCGGCCGCCCTTTCCTCGATTTGTGGAGCGAGGCCCGCGACGCCATCGCACCTCTCGTAGCCCGCGCCGTCGCGGGGGAATCGATGCGCTACGAGGCTGCGAAATTCTCGCTGCTGCGGCGCGGCGAACCCGAGGAAGCCTGGTTCGACTATTCCTTCAGCCCGCTGCGGGACGAAAGCGGGAAACCGGCGGGAATCCTGAACACCGCGATCGAGGTGACCGAACGCCTCAAGGCCGAGCTGGCCCTGCGCGAGAGGGAAGAGCGCCAGGCATTCCTGCTGCGGTTCTCCGATGCCCTGCGCGGCGAAACCAATGCCGACGCCATCGCCGGGCGGGCGATCAGCATGGTGTTCGAGCATCTGAAGCTCGACCGCTGTTATGTCACGGCCTACCGCCCCGCCGACGACGCAGCAGACATCCCTTACCAGATCGGAAACGAGAAAGTGGCGCCGCTGCCGGACATGGTTCGACTGTCGGATTTCCCTCTCTCCTGGGAGCGGACCAGAGAAGGGACGCTGGTGGTCGACTACAATTCCGAAAGAAAAGGGGTCGGCGAAGGCGAAAAGGCGAGCAGCGCGGCTCTCGGCTTGCGCGCAACAGTGGCGACGATGGCCCGCAGGGCACAGCGAACGCCGCTTCACTCGATGGTCGCGGTTTCGGCCCGCCCGCGCGCATGGACGGCAGGCGAAATCGCGCTGGTCGAGGAGGCGGCCGAGCGCACCTGGGCAGCGATGGACAGCGCCCGGGCCGATGCCGCCCTGCGTGAAAGCGAACAGCGGCTGGAGGCGGCGATCGAGGTCGGCAAGATCGGCCTGTGGGACTGGGACATCGACACCGGCCAGGTGCACTGGTCGGACGAGCATTTCGAGATGGAAGGCTATGGACCCGGCGAAGTGGAACCCAGTTACCAAGTGTGGGCCGACCGGCTTCATCCCGACGACCGGCAGGAAACCGAGGCCGCGCTCGACCGCGCTCGGGAAGGCGGCGAAATCTTCGAACAGGAATTCCGGGTCGTGCATCCCGGCGGCGAGGTGCGCTGGCTGAATGCCCGGGGCCGGTTCTTCAGAAACGCCAGCGGCAAGCCCAGCCGGATGATCGGCGCCGTGCTCGACGTCAGCGAAAGGCGCTGGCTCGAAGAGCGCAAGGCATTGCTGATCGGAGAACTTCAGCATCGCACGCTCAATCTCATAGGGGTCGTTCAGTCGGTAGCCCAGAGCCTCATGCGTCGAAGCGCGGACCTTCCGGATTTCAGGAAACGGTTCGCCCTGCGCCTCGATGCTCTGCGGCGTGTCCAGCGGCTCGTATCCCGCCTCGGGGAAAACGAAAGGATCAGCTTTCACAAACTGCTCGAAAGCGAACTCACCGCGATGGATGCGGATACCTCGCGCGTCTCGCTCGAAGGGCCTCGTACCATCCGTCTGCCTGCATCGAGCGTCCAGACGCTGGCCCTGGCGCTGCACGAACTCGCGACCAATGCGAGGAAATACGGCGCGCTCGCTCAGGACGGTGCGAACCTGGCGGTGCGCTGGCGGATCGAAGCCTGCGAAACGGATAGCCAGCGCGAACTCCTCGTCGACTGGCTCGAAACAGGTGTCACGATGAACGCCGCCCGCGAAAACGGCGACGGCTCCGGCCTCGGCCGGGAACTGATAGAGCGCGCGCTGCCCTACCAGCTGGGGGCCCGCACAAGCTATGTGATGGCAAGGGACGGAGTGCGCTGCCGGATCGCCGTTCCGATAAGCGCTGGGGAGTGAGGCGGATGCTGTCGATGGATGACGATATCCTGCCGGGCATCACGATCCTTGTCGTCGAGGACGAATATTTTCTGGCAACCGACATCGAGCAGGAACTCCTGGATGCGGGTGCGCAGGTGGTCGGGCCCGTGGCCAGGGTGGACGAGGCCGTCGAGGCGATGAAGGACAAGGGGCCGATCGACTTCGCCCTTCTCGACATCAACCTGGGCGGCGAGATGGTCTTCCCTCTTGCGGACAGGCTCATTGAACTGAACATCCCCTTCGCCTTCGCCACGGGCTACGACTTTGCCCAGGTTCCAGCGCGATTCCGCGCAATTCCCCGCTGCGAAAAGCCGGTGGAACCGGCGAAGGTCGCAAAGATCATTCGATCGCAGAAAGGCGGGTTCTGAGAGCCGGAAGGCGAAACCGATCGCTCTTGAAAGACGGGTATCGATGCTGCGCCGAAAGAAGGCTGCGCACCCGGATATGTGATTTTTCGCGGCCTCCTTGCTCGCTAGGCCGGTTGGACAGGGGCGAGATGCATGGCTATTCCCGATTGTCCCTCGGGCTTCATGACAAGGAACGGGCGCGCGGGCGCCGATAGATGGGCGATAATCAGGATAAGCGCGAGGAATCGCATCTTTCCCAGGAAGAGAGGCAGGATGTCGTCGAACATCAACGCCTCACCTCGCCGACCATCTACGCGATCGTCCGCCGCGAAGGAGCCGAGGAGCTCCGCCGTCCGACCGCTTCGCTGTGGTGGTCCGGGGTCGCGGCCGGGATTGTCCTTTCGACCTCGTTCCTAGCGCAGGGCATCCTCCACACCGAGCTGGCTGGCCATCCCTACCGAAACCTGCTCGCTGCGCTCGGCTATACGCTCGGCTTCATCCTCGTCATCCTGTCGCGCCTGCAGCTGTTCACCGAGAACACGATCACGGTGCTGCTTCCGTTTCTCCAGAAGCCGAGCGTTCGCCTACTGCGGCAGATCGCGCGCCTGTGGGCGGTCGTCCTGATCGCGAACATGGTCGGAACGGGGGCCAGCGCGCTTCTCGTGAACGAACTCCCGATGGTCTCGCCCGAGCACAAGGCGGGCATGATCGAAGTCGCGGCGCATTATCTCGAGCGCTCCCCACTCGAATGCCTCGTCCAGGGCATACCGGGAGGGCTGTACATCGCCGCGATCGTCTGGATGCTGCCTTCCGCGAAAGGTTTCGAGATGTTCGTCATCGCCGCATTCACGGCGCTGATGGTGATCGGGGGCTTTACCCATGTCATCACCGGTTCGGCCGAATTGTTCGCGCTGGTGCTCGAAGGTCGTCTCGAACCGTTCCGCGCGGTCGGGTCGATGCTCTTGCCTGTCCTTGTCGGCAACATCATCGGCGGATCCGGACTGTTCGCGCTCCTCGCCTATGGCCAGGTTCACGAGGAAATGTGAGCGCCCCGCCCCGACCGCGAAAAACGAACGGAAATCCGCACGCTGCCGGATCCGGCATGAGCCGCAGCCCGCTCTCGGGAAACGCTTCGGTCAGAACGCCCGGGTCGGTATGGCTATGGTGACGACCCCGTCGCCTGCTTCGACGGGCGGACCGGTTATGCCGTAAAGCGCGTAGCCTTCGACCGGGGAGACCAGCCGCTCGACCTCCCGGCCCGCGTAATCCCTGATTATGCCGATCAGCTCACCCTTCGCCAGCGCGCGCGCAGAAGCGGCGACGGGATGGAAGAGGCCATCATGCGATGCCGTGACCGAAACCGTGCCTTCGAACAGGCGAGGCTCCGCAAGCTGTCCCGCGCCACCAGCCCGCTCGACCATTCCCAGGGTTTCAAGAGCATTCTCGACCCCGAGGGTTATCGCGGCCACATGGGCAGGATCGCGGCTGCCGTTCTGGCCGATCTCGACGAGGATCGTGGGCTTTCCTGCCGCGACGCCCTGCCGGTTGAGCGAGCGTCCGCGATCGACCTGTTCCTGGCTTTCCATGGAATAGCGCACGATGTTCGGAAAACCGAAGCCGCGCGCGACCTTTAGCGCGAGCGGAAAATCGCTCGCCAGCGGCCCGCCATAGACCCCGATGAAGGCATCGAGGAATTCCGCCCCATCGCCGCTGTGCACGTCCATCAGGAAATCGCTGCGCGCGACCACTTCGCGGGCGAGAAGACCGGCGATGCGTTCGGTCTGGGTGCCTTTCGCATCGCCCGGAAACACCCGGTTGAGGTTCTTGCGGTCGACCGGATTGACGTTGGGCGAACGGCCTTCGAACCCGGGAATGTTGGCGACGCGCACGATCACCAGCGTGCCCGAAAGGCTTTCCGGGTCCAGCCGTCCGGCCAGCCTTTCCGCCGCAAGGATCGGAGCGAATTCGAAACCGTGAACGCCCGCGACCATCGCCAGCACCGGCCCCCGCTCGGCCCCGTTGATAACGGTCACCGGGATGAAGGTCGCGCCGTCGCCTCCTTCGGGCACCTTGATCCGGAAATCCGCGCGGCTGCCCGGCGCAATGCGTTGATCGGCGATCGCGAAAGGCTCGCCCCCAGCAGCGGCAAGCGCCTGTCCGGTCAGGGCCAGCAGGGCAACGAGGATGATCCGCAGGATTCTCACCGCGCCGGCTCGTAACGCGGCAGCCGTTCGAAGGCGAGCGGATCGTAGGGCGGGTCGCGGAACAGCAGCGGATAGTAGAACGCCCGCAATCGCGCGTGAAAATCCCGCACCGCGTCCTCATAGGCGATCATCGCGCCTGTATCGGTCCGGGCGAGCCGCTCGAACCCGCGCTCCACCAGCGCGGCGGGCGACAGGATCGCGGCGATCCCGGCTGCCCGATCCCGGGCGAGGCGGCCTTCGCGGTAAGCCTCGGCGACGGGCTCCGCGTGCTGGTCGCCGACCTGCTGAAAGGCATAATACCATTTCCACTCGAACGGCCTGTCGACAGCGGCGAACTCGCGCCATTCCGGATGACGGGCGAGGAACGGCTCCATCGTCGCGTCCTTGGGCAGGTCCCAGGCATCGTTCACCGCCTCGCGCTGGAGCAGCAGGATTTCCGCCCCGTCAGGCACCGCGTGGCTCGCCTCGATCGCGGCCTTCGCACCTGCCGGCAAAAGCAGCGCAAGCGCGAGCCAGGCGCCGACCAGCGCGGCGAGCAGGACCGACGGGCTCGCTTGCCTGCGTGCGGCCGCTTCCACGATCAGCCACCACACGGCGAGCGCGCCGAGCACCAGCGCGCTTGCGGCCAGCACCGACGCGAACGGCGCGCCTTCGATCGCAGCGCCCGCCCAGAACGGCACCAGCAGCGCCAGAGCGAGCGCCGCGAAGCGCACCAGCGCCCGCGCCAGCCACAGCCCTTCGCCTCTTCCAGCCGTCGCCACCAGCAGGTCATGCCGCCCCGTCGCCCGCTCGCCGGCGCGAAGATCGTGCAGCAGCAGGATCAGCAGCAGCGGCGCGACCGAGGCGGCGAGAAAGGCGAAATCGAACCGGCCGATCAGCCCGAAATCGGCGTTCTTCGTATCGGCTTCGTGGATCTGGCCTTCGAGCGCGAGCATCCGCACACGGTGCAGCCACGGCGCGGTATCGCGCTGGCCGAGCGCGGCGAAAGCGAGGTCGGAAGGAGGGGCGTAGGTCAGGTGGAAGGCAGCATAGGCAGCGCCGCCCCAGTCCGATTGACCAGCCAGCGCATCGGCGCGGTCCTGCGCGTCTTCCTCCAGCAGCGTCGCGATGGTGGCGCGCTGTTCGCGCACCTCGGCGATGCCGAAAGCCGTAGCCGCGGCCGACAGCAGCAAGGCGAGCGCGATCCACATGAGCGCGCCCCGGTCCCGCAGCATGAAGCGCGCCTCGCGCACGACGCCGTTCATGGCGAAAGCCTGCGCGCACCCAGCACGATCGCGCCCCCGAGCAGCGCCAGCCAGCCCAGCAGCATCGCCAGCGGCAGCGCGGCGCGGTCGACGCGGGTCGCGGCCGGATCGGGTTCGAAACGGAAGGTGTCGAGCAGGCCCCATGCCGAGGCGTTGATGCGCGTGCGCTGCTCCGCCTCGGGATCGGAACTGCGCGCGATGTCGTCGGCATAGGCGAGGCCGTTCGCGTGCAGATCGTTGAGCGCCTGGACGAAATCGAACCGCAGCGCTTCGCTTTCGCGCAGGAAACGGTGGTGGGTCGCAAGATCGGTGCCCGCCAGCGTGCGCGAGGCCGCGCCCAGTGCGAGGGTCGGTGAGGCAAGGCCGAACAGCGTCACGATCCGCGATTGGCGGGCTTCGAGCCGCATCCGGCTTTCGGAGAAATCGTTCATCAGGGCGGTCAGCTTCGCCTCGGAATGGCTCGCCACCACGCCGCGCCAATTGACAGGCAGCTGTTCGACATTTTCGGCTTCGTACTGGTCGAGAACCTGTTTGCGCAGCGCTTCGAACGCCGGGTCGGCGGCATTGTGCCCGTCGCCGAGCGCGCGCTGCTGGGCAAGCATGACGAGATCGCTTTCGATCTTGCCCGGCGCATCGATTGCGGCGCTGCCCGCGTTGATGCCGATCCGCGGGACGATGAGCGCGACCATGAGCCATGCGAGGACCAGCACCGCGAGCGCCACGCTGCGCTGGCGCGCCCACAGCGAAACCGCCAGCACCAGCGCGCCCCACACGGCAAGGTAGAGCGCATGGCCAGCGACCATCACCGCCGCGGTCAGCGGCGGCTCGCCCGCAGCGGCGGCATAACCGGCAAGCGCCGCGACCGGCACGAGGAACACGCCCGCCACCCCTGCGAGCGCCAGCGCCTTGCCGCCTGCCAGCGCGAGTCCGCTGTGACCCTGGGCGAGCAGCACCGCCAGCGTTCCGCTTTCGCGTTCGCGCAGGACCAGCGCGTGGCCGATGACGATGAGAAGCAGCGGCAGGAGCAATTGGTATATATTCGCCGGAGTGAGCGCGGCGAACCCGCCAAGGTCCGCGCCCGCGCGGGTGTCGGCGAACATCGCGGTGTTCTGCCGGTGCCCTTCGAGAAAGATCGACTGGCCGGTCACAGCATCGACTCCCGGATCGAACGCGGCAAGCGGCGGGGGCGTGCGGAAGGCGTAATGGCCGTAATGGACCATGCGGTGGGGATGCCGGTCTGGCTGGGCGAGAAAGGTCGCCTCCGCGCTCGCCTGGCGCGCCGCGCGGCGTTCGATCTCGTCGGTGACGCGCTGGGCGGTGAGAAGGCTGGTGAGAGCGACCAGCACGGCGACGGTCACTCCCGCGATAAGGACAACGCGCGAGCGTGCCCACAGCCGCCATTCCTCGCGCGCGATGCGGGTCAACGCACTCATGGGACGGTCCGTTCGGCAAAGGCGGCGTGGACCGTCTCGGTATCGATCCGCCCGCCCGGCTCAGCCGCGAAGCTGCCCACGAGCCGCCCGCTGCGCAGCAACCCGACCCGGTCGGCGACCTGGCAGGCGCCATAGACGTCGTGAGTCACCATGAGGACCGTGCGCCCGGCGCTGGCGAGCGCCTTCACCATGGCGTGGAATTCGTCGATCGCGACCGGGTCAAGCCCCGAGGTCGGCTCGTCCAGCAGCAGGATCGGCGCCTCGCGCAGCAGGGCGAGCGCGATCGCGGTCTTCTGGCGCATTCCCTTGGAATAGGATTCCAGCCGCCGCCCGCGCGCTTCCTCGGCCAGCGCTACCCGGTCAAGCGCGGCTTCGAGCGTTTCGGCGTCCGCCCTGCGCCCGGCAAGATCGAGGAAATAGTCGAGATTCTCTCGCGCGGTGAGATGCGGGTAGAGCGTCGCGGATTCGGGCAGGTACGCGATCGCCGCGCGCGCAGCCGCGACATCGGCGTCCACGCTCCGTCCGTTGACCAGCGCCTGCCCGCCGGAGGGGCGCAGGAAGCCCAGGAAAGTGAGAAGCGTGCTCGACTTGCCCGCCCCGTTGCCGCCGAGCAGCGCGAAGATCTCGCCGGGCGAAAGCGCGAAGGAAACCTCGCTCAGGACTTGCTTGCCATCGCGCAGGAGAGACAGTGAACGGGCCTCGAGCGGGGTCGGGGAGGAAGACCGCGTCATCGCTCGCACCGATCAGAAAGCGAAGCGGGCCGTGACCCGCGCACTCGTCGGCGCTCCCGGCTGCACCCAGACATCGGCAAAGGAATTGGTGTAGTATGTCGCATCGAACAGGTTGTCGATGTCGCCGCGCAGGGTGAGGCCGGGGGCCAACTCGGCTTCTGCGAACAGGCCGACTATGGTGTAGTCGGGCAGGAAGAAATCGAACCCGGTCCACCCCAGCCGCTCCCCGACATGCAGCAGGCGGCCGCCCGCTTCGAGGGGAAGACCGCTCGCCTCGAAGGACTGGCTGATGAGGACGCTCAACTGGTGGTCGGGCGAATTGATGAGCGGATCGCCCGCCTCGATCAGAGCGCCGAAATCGGGGTCCGGATTGGAATTGGTGAATTCGGCGTCGATATAGGCATAGGATACCCAGACATTGAGTCCGCTGTCGAAGGCGAGATTTGCGTCGAATTCGATCCCGCGGCTGCGCGCCTCGCCCGCGGTGAAGGAGAAGAACCCGGCCGCCACCGCTTCGGGGCGGTTGTCGTTGACGAGGATGTTGCCCTGTTCGACCTCGAATGCGGTGAGCGTCACGATCCCCTGGACCCCATCGAAATAGGCGCCCGCATCGGCCTTGAGCCCGATTTCCGCGCTGTTCGTGATGTTGGGGGCGAACTGGTTGCCCTGGAAATCCGAACCGCTCTGCTGGCGGAACCCCTCGCCATAGGAGGCATAGAGGCTGAGTCCCTCGTCCACCTGCCAGACGGCACCGACCTGCGGCGAGAACCGGTCGTCCTCGCTGGTCACGGTCACAGCCGGATCGGCGCGCAGATTGGTGAGGTCCTGCTCGAAATCGTCGAACCGCGCGCCGATGCGGATCTGCAGGCTGTCGGTGATCTCGATCTGGTCCTGGATGTAGATGCCGAAACCCTCGAGCACTTCGTCGCGGTTAACGTTCGGCCCCGGCGTAGGCGTCGCAAAGCGGCCATAGACGGGGTCGAACGCGTCGAGGAACAGGTAGGTCGCCGGATCGAGCGTCAAAATGTCCGTACCCGCCGGGATGAACGGCGGACGCGCACGCAGGACGAGCGTGCTGTTCTTGAACCGGTCGATATCCGCGCCGATCAGCACGCGGTGCGAAAGCGCGCCGGTGTCGAACCGGCCCGCGAGTTCCGCGCGGGCGACGAAATATTCCGAATCGTAATCGCGAAAGCGGAAGAAGCGCGAAATGGTGCGACCGTCGAGAAAGAAGGTCTGCCGCCCGCCGAAATTGGGTTCCGAGGCATTGCCGACAAGCTCGGTCTCGCGAAACCCGATGCCTGCCAGCAGGCTCCAGTCGGACGAGAATTCATGCAGGAGTTCGAACTGGTGGCCGATCACCTCGGTCTCGATCGGGCCGTCGCCGGGTTCGCCGGTAAAGGTGCGGCGGGGGCTGAAGCCGAATTCGTCGGAGAAAACGACGCCGCGGTCGAAGGGGATGTCCTGCTCGGAATATTCGAATTCGTAGGTCGCGCGCGTGCTTTCGCCCAGCAGAGCGGTGACGGAGGGGTAAAGGCCGAAGCGCGTCGTCTCCACCGTCTCGCGGAAACTGCCCGCGTCCTCGTAGAAACCGGCGACCCGCACGCCGAAATTGTCGCCGAGCGTGGTCTGGAGATCGACGTCGCCGCGGTAGAAATCGAAGGCGCCGCCCTGGAACTGGACGAAGCCGGAGGTTTCGAACCCTGGCCGCTTGGTGACGAGATTGACGGTCCCGCCCGGCTCGCCCCGCCCGTAAAGCGCTGCGCGCGGGCCTTTGAGGACTTCAACCGATTCGATCCCTGACATGTCGCGCGGGCCGCCGAAACCGCGGCCCGCGTTGAAGCCGTTGACGAGAAAGCCGCTCGGCAGGTTGATGTCGCCCGAAAAGCCGCGCACCGAAAACGAATTCCACAGCCCGCCGAAATTGTTCTGCCGCGCGACCGAGGCCGACAGGTCAAGCGCATGATCGAGGCTGAGTGCGTTGGCATCGCGCAGAAGGTCTTCGTTGATGACCTGGTCGGCACTGGGCGTCTCGAGCGGGTCGAAATCGCCCCGATAGGCGCGCCGATCGGTGACGAGAATTTCGTCACCGACCTCTTCGGATTTCGTTTCCTCCGCTGCTTCGGAAGCAAGTGCGGGTGAGACTGCGAGTATTGCGACGACAAGTCCGGACCCGGCAAGCGAGAGGCGATTGGTCATTGCCGCGCGACCCTTTTTTCGTGTTGCGATTTCGGTGAGGGATTCACTCAATGAAACGGCCATGTCGCTCGGCAAAGCGAGCGCATCGGTGACGTTATCTCGTGTCATAAAGCGCGCGTCGGGATGGGTCAATGGCGCGAGCCGAACAGCGCCCGGTGTCGCCCCCCGGTGCCGGTGGGGCGCAACTGAGAGCCGCGTGCGATACCCCCCTTCGGCCCCCATGGTGGCGGACAGGACCCGCTCCGATCGAGCCAGTCGGGCCGAAAGCCTGACGGTCGAAAGGGTCGGTTCCTCACACCGTCGCGGTGACGTCGATCTCCACCATCAGTTCGGGCAGCGCCAGCCCTTTCACCTCTATGGTGGTGTCGGCGGGATAGGGCGGCACGAAATAACGCTTCCTCGCCTCCACGATCCTAGGGAAATGCTTCATGTCGGTCGTGTAGATCACGACCTTCACCACTTTCGACACGTCGCTTCCCGCCGCCGTCAGCACGCGCTCGATATTGGCGAAGGTCTGCGCGAGCTGCGCGTCGAAATCACCTTCGCCCACGATGCTCCCGTCCTCGCCGATGCTGGCTTGGCCGGACAGGAACACAAGGTCACCGACACGCCAGCCGGGAGCGATGAAATAGGGTTCGAGCGGGTCGTTCTCGAGCGCGATCGGTGTGGCTTTACCGGTCATCGGTCCTGCTCCAGCTGCTTCGGGTTATCGCCCTCCAGCACATGGGTGCAGCCGAGCGCCGCGGCGTCCTCGCCCTCGCCCAGTTGCGCGAGGGTGCGCCAGCCTTCGGCGCGCAGTCTTGCCGCCGCTTTAGCATCATAGCCGGAAGGCAGGTAGCACAGCCGCTCCGCCGCCGGTTCCGGCGCGGCTTCGGCAAGATGATCGACATATAGCGTGAAGCCCGTCGCCGCTTCCTCGCTTCCGCCGATCCGGTACGTCCCCCCGCGCCCAGCCGCTCCGCGCAGGGCATCGGCATAGAGCGTGAAGCCGAACCAAGTCTGGTATTCGAAGCCATAGCGTTCGGTAGGATCGAGCGTCAGGCGCACATCGCGCCCGTGCGCCTCGGCGATGCGCGCCGCGATTGCCTCGAGCCCGTCCAGCCGGGTCGCGAGCGCCCCGCCCGCGTCGAGTTCGCGCAGGTCGGCGAGCGCGCTGTCGAACGGACCGGCGGCGTAGAGCAAGGGAAGATAGGCCTCGCCGCCCGCATCTCTCAGCCCGCCCGCATCCTTGGTATCGAGTTCGCGCCGCACCGCCTCGATATGGTCGGGATCGGTGTCGCCGTCCCTCGCGGCCAGCGTATCGACGAGGTCGGGGAGAGTGAAATCGACGCTGATACCGGTCAGCCCTGCGCCCATGAGCGCCTCTATCGCCACCATCACGATCTCGCTCGCGGCGGCGATGGTATCCACGCCGATCAGTTCGGCGCCCAGTTGCAGGCGCTGGCGTGCGGGATCGAGCTGGCTCGCGCGGATCAGCGCGGTCTCCCCGCAATAGGCGAGCCGCAGCGGCCGCGGGGCGGTCTTCATGCTGGTCGCGGCGATCCGTCCGACCTGCGGGGTGATGTCGGAACGCAGGGCGAGCGTTCGCAGGCTCGCGGGATCGACGAAGCGGAACATGGCCTGCGTGCGGATGCCCTGCATCCGGCTCGCCAGCGAGCGTTCGAATTCAAGCAGCGGCGGGCGCACCCGGTCGTAGCCATGGGTGTGGAGCACGTCGAGGCAGGCGCGCATCGCATGGGTAATGCGCGCGGCCGAAGCAGGAAGGCGGTCCTCGAGCCCCTCGGGCAACAGGTCGGTCGGTTGGGTCATGTCGGCGCTGGCGCTAAAAGGAAAACGGCCCCCCGGCAAGCATGCGCGCCGGGAGGCCGATGGATTCTCGTCAGCTTGGACCGAGAGACTAGAACCTCAGCGCCTTCACCGTCTTCACGCCCTCGAGCTTTTCGGCCTCGGTCATGATTTCCGCGCCCGGATGCTCGTCGAGGCTGAGCAGCAGAACCGCCTCGCCCCCCGCATCGCGGCGGCCGAGATTGAAGGTGCCGATATTGATCCCGTGGCCGCCGAGCATGGTCCCGATCCTGCCGATGAAGCCCGGCTTGTCGTCATTGACCACGTAGAGCATGTCGCCGTCGAGTTCGGCCTCGATCCCGATCCCGAAAATCTCGACGAGGCGCGGAGACTGCGTCCCGAACAGCGTGCCGGCGACCGAGCGCTGGCCGGAGGATGTCTCGACCGTCACCCGGATCAGCGTGTTGAACGCGCCTTCGCGGTCATGCCGGATCTCGCTCACGTCCAATCCGCGTTCCTTCGCAAGATAGGGTGCGTTGACCATGTTCACGGTGTCCGAATAGCGCCGCATGAAGCCTGCAAGCACCGCGCCGGTAATCGGCTTGCCGTTCAATTCGGCTGCCGCGCCCTCGCGCTCGATGCTGATCTTGGTCAGGCTGCCATGGGCAAGCTGGCCGACGAGGCTGCCGAGCTTTTCGGCAAGCGCCATGTAGGGGCGCAGCTTGGGCGCTTCCTCGGCCGACAGGCTCGGCATGTTGAGCGCATTGGTGACGCCGCCATTGACGAGATAGTCCGCCATCTGTTCGGCCACCTGCAGCGCGACATTGACCTGGGCCTCGGTCGTCGAAGCGCCGAGATGCGGCGTGCAGATGAAATTGGGCGCATCGAACAGCGGGTTGTCCGTGGCCGGCTCCTCGGCGAACACGTCGAGCGCTGCACCCGCGACCTGGCCGCTTTCGAGGCAGTCCTTCAGAGCGACCTCGTCGATCAGGCCGCCGCGCGCGCAATTGACGATGCGGATGCCGGGCTTGGCGTTCTCGAGCCGCTCGCGGCTGAGGATATTGCGGGTCTCGTCCGTCAGCGGCGTGTGCAGCGTCACGAAATCGGCACGCGAAAGCAGCGTGTCGAGATCGACCTTCTCGATTCCCAGTTCGATCGCGCGGTCCTCGGTCAGGAAGGGATCGTAGGCGATCACCTTCATCCTGAGGCCCTGCGCGCGGGAAGCCACGATCGAGCCGATATTGCCCGCGCCGATAAGACCGAGTGTCTTGGCGGTCACCTCGACCCCCATGAAGTCCTTCTTCGGCCATTCGCCCGCCTTGGTGCGGGTGTTGGCGTCGGGGATCTGGCGGGCGAGCGCCATCATCATCGCGATGGCGTGTTCGGCGGTCGTGATCGAATTGCCGAACGGCGTGTTCATCACCACGACGCCCTTGCCGCTGGCATAGGGGACATCGACATTGTCGACCCCGATGCCGGCGCGGCCGATCACTTTCAGATTGGTCGCAGCGTCCAGAATGTCGGGCGTGACCTTGGTCGAGGACCGGATCGCGAGACCGTGATAGTCGCCGATCACACCCTTCAGTTCATCCGGCGTCATGCCGGGCTTTACGTGAACCTCGCAGCCGCGCTCTTCGAAGATGCGCGCGGCATTGGGGTCCATCTTGTCGGAAATGAGTACCTTGGGCTTGCTCATGGGAAATTCCAATCCAGCGAGTCGCCCGCGCAGGCGGGGACTTCTTGCGGCAATGGGGAAGGCATGGGAACGAGGGCCCCGCCTGCGCGGGGCCTTCCCGTGACAATGGCTCAGGCCGCGCCCTTGACGGTCGCGTAGGCCCATTCGATCCACGGCAGGAGGCGCTTGATATCCTCCTGTTCAAGCGTGCCGCCGCACCAGATGCGAAGGGAGGGCGGCGCATCGCGATAGCCGTTGAAATCGTAGCCGACATTGCGCTCTTCGAGCAGCTTGACGATCTTCTTCGGCACTGCGGCCTTCTCGTCCTCGGGCAGGTTGTCGTACCAGTCGCCCTGGAAGACCATGCATACGCCGGTATTGGTGCGCAGCGCCGGGTCGGAGACCATGTTGCGCAGCCAGGGTGTCGATTCGATCCAGTCGAGGACGATCCGCGCGTTCGCATCGGCGCGTTCGATCATCGCCTTGCGCCCTCCGATCGACTTCGCCCATTCGAGCGCGGCGATGTAATCCTCCGTCGCGAGCAGGGAGGGCGTGTTGATCGTCGCCCCTTCGAAGATCGCGCGATTCAATTTGTCGCCCTTCTTCAGGCGGAACAGCTTGGGCAGGGGCCAGGCTGGATCATAGCTCTCGATCCGCTCGACCGCCTTGGGGCTGAGGATCAGCATGCCGTGCTGCGCTTCGCCGCCCATCACCTTCTGCCAGGAATAGGTCGTGGCATCGAGTTTCGGCCAGTCCATCTCCTGGGCGAAGATGGCGCTGGTGGCATCGTTCAGCACGACGCCCTCGCGGCCCTTTTCGAGCCAGTCCGTGTTGGGGATGCGTGCGCCCGAAGTCGTACCGTTCCAGGTGAACACCACGTCATTGCGCTGCGGGATGGTGGTGAGGTCGGGAATCTGGCCGTAATCGGCCGAGAGGACCTGCAGGTTCGGCAGCTTGAGCTGCTTGACCGCGTCCTGGATCCAGACATTGCCGAAGCTTTCCCATGCCGCCACCGTCGCGGGGCGCGCGGGATCGAGCATGGTCCACATCGCCGCCTCGATCGCGCCGGTGTCGGAGCCGGGCATTATCCCGACGAGATAGTCGTCGGGCACGCCGAGCAGTTCGCGCGAGAGGTCGATCGCGTATTTGAGACGACCCTTGGCATCGGCCGAACGGTGCGAACGGCCGAGCGATGCGGTCTTCAGCCTGTCGAGGGACCAGCCCGGGAATTTCACCGTGGGGCCGGAAGAAAATTGCGGACGTTCAGGTTTCACGGGCGGCTCGTGCAGGAGCCCGCGTGCATATGCAGTCATGTATTCTCTCCTTCCAGAGAGCTCGCGCGGCGTTGGGACCGCGTGGCCCGCTGGCCGAACTAGACAGCTTGCGCGTCAAGTCAATGACGCAATGCAAAAACTTCGGCGAGCAATACCTTCGGCGAGATGGTCTTTCGGCGACATTTCCCGGTCACTGGCCGCGAGAGCCGCGCGCCGTGGGCCAAAGGCGGGTCCTTGCGGCGCCGGTGCCTCCCTGCTTGAGCGTCGGCGCTGCCTCGCCTAAACGGGCCGGCTAATGGAAACCAGTGACCTCCGCATCGCCCTGTTCAGCGGCAATTACAACTACACCCGCGACGGGGCGAACCAGGCCCTGAACCGGCTGGTCGGCTCGCTGCTCGACAAGGGCGCGGCGGTGCGGGTCTATTCGCCCGTCGTGCCGGAACCGGATTTCGAACCGACCGGCGATCTCGTCGGCGTGCCCAATATCCCCATGCCGGTGAAGGGGCGCGGCGAATACCGCCTGCCGACCGGGCTCGGGGGGAAGGTGAAGCGCGATCTCGCCCGCTTCGAGCCGAACATCGTCCATCTTTCCTCGCCCGATCCCTCGGGCCATGCCGCGCTGCGCTGGGCGCAGGAACACGACGTGCCCGTGCTCGCCTCGGTCCATACCCGCTTTGAGACCTATCCGCGCTATTACAACATGGCCTTCCTCGAACCGCTGCTGGTGCGCCTGCTGCGGCGGTTCTACAATCGCTGCGACGCGCTCGTCGCGCCGTCGCAGAGCATGATCGACGAATTGCTGGCGATGGAGATGCACGACGATATCGGGCTGTGGAGCCGCGGGGTCGACCGCGCGGTCTTCACCTCGAAGCGGCGCAATCTCGAATGGCGGCGCAGGCTCGGCCTTGCCGATGACGACGTGGCGATCGTGTTCCTCGGTCGGCTGGTGATGGAAAAGGGGCTCGACATCTTCGCCGAGACGATCGTCCAGCTGCGCAAGCGCCAGGTGCCGCACCGCGTGCTCGTGATCGGCGACGGACCGGCGCGCGGATGGTTCGAGGAAGCGCTGCCGGGCGGCATCTTCGCCGGGTTCAAGACGGGCGAGGCCCTGGGCGAAGCGCTGGCCAGCGGCGACGTGTTCTTCAACCCCAGCGTCACCGAGACTTTCGGCAATGTAACGCTGGAAGCGATGGCGAGCGGGCTACCGGTCGTCGCGGCAGGCGCGACCGGCGCATCGAGCCTAGTGGTCGACGGCGAGACAGGGCAGCTGGTGCCACCCGGCGATGCGTGTGCCTATGCCGAGGCGATCGCGCCCTATTGCGAGGATGCGACCCTGCGCGCCGCCCATGGCGCGGCGGGCGAGGCGCGGGCGCGCGAATATAGCTGGGAAGCGATCAACCAGGTGGTGGCCGATATCTATGTCCGTCTGGTCGAGGAGCGCCGCGCGCTGCAAAGGCGCGAGGCGGAAGCGGCCTAGTCGGCCGGGCGCAAGGGTCGCCCGGCATTCTCACCTCAGCGCAGGACCCCCGCCTTGATCATGCGCGACGTATAATAGGCCATGCCGATCACCGACAGCCAGATGAGGACGCTGAATACGATCTGGAAGGTGTTCACGAAAGGTGCGGACGCCTCGGAGGCATAGGTCCAAGCCGTGGTTACGGCGAGGCCGGCCAACGAGGCGAGGAAGGCATGAAAGGCGAAGCGGCTGCGCAGCACAAGCAGCAGGGAACCCGCCACCGCGCCCCACACACCGAGCGCCCACGCGATCGTCGCCCAGACCGGAAAGCTCGCGACGTACGCGTCCATCATCTCGAGCGACACACCGCTGCCCTCGGCTGCCATCGCAAGGTATTCGCGGTTGTCCAGCTTGGTCTGGAGGTAGTCGTTCGCGCCGCCTGCGAACCATATCAGGCTGACGAGGGCGAGCGCCCACAGGTGCCATGGCGCCCTTGCGCGCGATGCGGTCTCGGTCATCGTCCTTCCCCTCTCCCGGTGGGCGCGACCCGCGCAAGGAATACGCAAGCGAACCGGACGCGGCAATCGCCTTGTCTACCAGCCCGCGCAGGCCGCTGTGCGGACGCCTCCCCCCCAGCGTCCACGGCGCGATCGGTCAGAGTCGTTCGATGCGCTTGGCGACCTCGTCGATGATATCGACGATCTCCTCCATCGCCGCCTTGTCCAGCCGCCCGCCCTTGGCCTTGTTGGCAAGAACATTGGCGAGATTGCCGAGCGCGCGCATCAGGTCTGGCGAACGGGCCTTTTCCGCGCGGCTTCCTTCGTCGGAAAGTCGGGCCATCAACGCATGGACCTCGTCCTTGCGCTCGTCGAGTTCGGCGCGCCCTTCCTCGGTCGCCTCGAAGGGTTTTTTCGCGCCCTCCGCTTGGGCCTCGGCGATCTTGCCCTCGTCGGCAAGCAGCTGGAGCGTGGGATAGACCGCGCCCGGACTCGGCGCATAGGTGCCGCCGGTCATCTCCTCTATCGCCTTGATCAGTTCATAGCCGTGGCGCGGCTGCTCGGCGATGAGCGCGAGGAGGGCAAGGCGCAATTCGCCGGAGCCGAACATGCGCTGGCGACGACGTCGCCGCCCCCCGCCGCGAGGGCCCGTGCCCCATTCCTCGCTCCAGTCGGCGTTCCAGTCGTCGCCCCAGCGGCCGCTCCCGGCTGCGGCCATCGCCATCAGCGGGCCGTAGAACTGCCACGCGGAGCCGCGCCGACCGCGGCCGCCATGGCGGGTAAATCTGAAACCTGTCATCGCATCCTCCATGTTCGATAGGTTCAAGATATATCTTGGATACAGCGATGCAAGCGGGCCGTGGCATTTTCCGACCGAAGGCCTATCTCACCGGACCAATGGCAGACCTGTTCGGAGATGACGCACCCCCTTCCCCTTCGCCCGGCACCCTGAGGGGCGCGGTGCGCGATGATGCCCCGCTTGCCGACCGGCTGCGGCCTCGCGCGCTCGATGAGGTGATCGGGCAGGAGCACCTGACCGGCCCCGAAGGCGCGATCGGGCGCATGGTCGCTGCCGGAAGGCTTTCGAGCATGGTCCTGTGGGGGCCTCCGGGCACCGGCAAGACCAGCATCGCCCGGCTGCTCGCCGATGCGGTGGACATGCGCTTCGTTTCGATCAGCGCGGTTTTTTCCGGCGTCGCGGATCTGAAGAAGGCCTTCGCCGAAGCCGATCGCATGGCCGAATCGGGTAGGAAGACGCTCCTTTTCGTGGACGAGATCCACCGCTTCAACCGCGCGCAGCAGGACGGATTCCTGCCCTTCGTCGAGCGCGGCACCGTGACCCTGGTCGGTGCGACGACCGAGAATCCCAGCTTCGCTCTAAACGCCGCGCTGCTCAGCCGGGCGCAGGTGCTGATCCTCGAACGGCTGGACCACGAGGCTCTTGGAAAGCTGCTCGACCGCGCGGAGGGACTCGAAGGGCCCCTCCCCCTCATCGACGAAGCGCGCGCCGCCCTGATCGCCAGTGCCGACGGCGACGGGCGTTTCCTGCTCGGACAGGCAGAAACGCTTTACAATGCGGGGCTCGACGAGCCGCTCGGCCCGGCGGAGCTCGGCGCGTTCCTCCAGCGCCGCGTGGCGGTCTACGACAAGGACCGCGACGGGCATTACAACCTCATCAGCGCGCTCCACAAATCCCTGCGCGGATCGGACCCGCAGGCCTCGCTCTACTATCTCGCGCGGATGCTGACCGCGGGTGAGGAACCGCTCTACGTCCTGCGCCGCCTCGTGCGCTTCGCCTCTGAAGACATCGGCCTCGCCGACCCACAGGCGCTCACCCAATGCCTCGCGGCAAAGGACGCCTACCAGTTCCTCGGCAGCCCCGAAGGCGAGCTCGCCATCGTCCAGGCCTGCCTCTATTGCGCCACCGCGCCCAAATCGAACGCCGCCTATGCGGCGCAGAAGGCGGCGTGGAAGTCGGCGAATGAGACCGGCAGCCTGATGCCGCCCGCCAACATCCTCAACGCGCCGACAAAGCTGATGAAGGAGATCGGATACGGCGAGGGCTATTCCTACGACCACAATTCAGGCGAAGGCTTCTCAGGCGACGATTACTGGCCCGGCGAGATGGAGCCGCAGGCCTTCTACACGCCGGTCGAGCGCGGATTCGAACGAAAGGTGCGCGAGCGGATGGAATACTGGAACCGCCTTCGCGCGGAGCGGCGCGGAGCGTGAGAGGCTTCGGGCATTTCCTTGCCGTCGACTGGTCGGGCGCTGCGGGTGAGCGGCAACGGGGGATCGCGCTCGCGCTTGCCCACGGCGCAGGCGGGGCCCC
>Ga0207419_1000085_pt1 | contig 70239 bp, 80 predicted proteins | sample ElkSloMetagenome_4_FD_184723 | JGI IMG/M metagenome (GOLD analysis project Ga0207419, IMG submission 184723) | Hot spring microbial communities from Elkhorn Slough, Monterey Bay, USA - MD2A (version 2) | ecosystem: Environmental > Aquatic > Marine > Intertidal zone > Estuary: Microbial mat ...
GGCTTGTTCAGCAGTCGATTTAGAAGATGTACTGAGTTCGTTCATTGTGGTGGTGGTTTCATTGACTGCGGCTGCTTGTTGGTTGGCGGTTCGTTCTTGTTCTTCGAGAGCTGCTGCAATTTCTGTTGATGAACTCGCCATTACTTGGGTTGCTTGTTGAATTATTTGACTAATATTAGTTGCAATTAAAGTTGCAATAGCAATAGCGAGAAAGATTACTAATAATGTGCCAAAAAGTAATGCGTAATTCAGCCAACTTAGACTGTTTAAAGTTATTTCTGTGCTTTGATTTAACAGTTTTTCTTCTTGATCCATAATATCTTGAATAAGTTGATCAATTTGCTGCACATATTGAGTCGCATTTTGATTGTTAACGAGAGTAATAGCTTCCTCATATTTTCCCTGTTGAGCAAGTTCAATAGCAAGACGACTGACGCGATCATAATTATTCACTAGCTCTCGCAGTTGAGATATACGCTTTTTTTGTGCCGGATAAAGTGTTAGTTCTTCGACTGTATTTGCCATGCTGTTAAATTGTTCTAAGTAATCTTCATATTCTTCTAAAAATAATGGATTTCTTAGAGCAAGATATCCACGGAAGCTTTGAACAAGGCCAAGAGCATTCTTTTCCATCGTATGAACATTAAGTAATACGAGTTGTACCCGTTCAGTATTTTGAAATGTATTAAAGACTTTTCTAATATTTGTGTATACCAGTCCGCTTAAGGCGACAAACAGCAAAAAAGGTAAGGTATAACCTAATAATAAACGTCCTTTAAGGTTTAAATTTCCAAACATTGATAATATTCTCCTGTATTTAGCCTATATTTATTTTAGACTTCCTCATACACAACGAGTTCTTCTTGAGTTAAAATTTTCTTTAAGTCTAAGATGCTCATGACTTTTTGTTTGTAGGGTGCTGTTCCCTGAAGATATTCATTTTGACCCGAACGAAGTGCGGTAGGATTTAAATGAATTGTGGCAGAATTTAGATAAACAATATCAAAGACTTCATCAACAATCAAACCCGAAATTATATTTTCAGCTTGGACTATTATTGCTTTGGATGAATTTTGTTTTGAAGTCGTAGATAAATTCAAAAAACTGCGAATATCTATCAAAGTTACAATCTCACCTCGCAAATTAATATTACCAACAATATGTTGAGGAGTGCAAGGAATTGGAGTAATATTATGGATTTCGATAAATTCGTTAACAATACTTAAAAGAATACCAAAATATTCTTGATTTAATCCTGCAACTGCTAAGGGTATTAATCCTTGAAAGTCTTGGGTTTGAGTCTCTTGTAATAAATTTTTAGCACGTTCTTGGAAAACTTGTCGTTCTTCTGGAGTCGCATTGGGACAAAATACTAAATTTTTTTTATTTCTATTTAATTGGGTTTGATCTGAATTTTTTTCAGAAATAATTTCAGATTTTTGTATTACTTTTGTTTCAGAAATTAATCGTTCAAGTTCGATCAGCATCACAAAATCATCAGCAAGTTTTGCAATTCCCATAATCCAAGGAAAAATATGATTTTTCTGTGATTTTTTTTCTGAATAAAAATTCGATAATTCTGTCGATATTTCTGCGCCTGAAATCATCAAAAGTTCATCGACTTGATGGACTAATAAGCCGACTCTAAACTGATTCCACTCAATCACAATAATACTATCTGTCAACCGATAGTTAGAAGTCGGATAACCCCAGCGATAACTTAAGTCTAAAATTACTAAAATTTGACCTCGTAAGTTAATCACACCAACAATTTCATCCGGGGTATCAGGAATAGGTTTGATCTCAGGAAGTAAGAAGATTTCCTGGACTGCTAAAGCATTTATTCCATAGGTTGTTTGATTCAGTTTAAAAATAAGATAGGGTGTTTTTTCCATTTTTATTTTGGGTTAAATCAATCATTTAATTAATATTGTTAATAATGCTTATTAAAGATATCTTTAATTCAGCAACAGTCAAATCTTCTGTATACTCGACTTGAGCTTGAGGAGGTAAGTTTTGTAAAAGTTCTAAGGCTATAGTATAGTTTTGTTTGGCTTTTTTTTGATTGTCTTCTTGTTCATATAAAAATGCAAGTTTAACATAAGCAGAAATAGAAGAGGGGGAAATTCCTGACAAGTAAATAATTCGTTTAGCGAGTTTTTTGGCTTCTTCTCTATTATTGATTTCTTCTGCAATATTCAGTAAAAGATAGCAGGGTAAAACAGAAAGTGAATCTACAGTCATCGCTTTTTGACAATAAGAGATTGCTTCTTGATATTGACCTAAATTTGCATAGATTTTACCTAATAGATAATAAGCGTCAAAATTAGCTGTATTTTTGTCTATAAATAAATTTATTTTCTGAATCGCTTCTTTATATTTTTTGTGTCGAAATAGTCGATGAGCTTCTTCTATTTCTAGGGTAAGCTGAGGATAATTGAGACCCGTAGTGATTGCTGAATTTACGATTTTTGATTTTAAATTAACTTGAGATTGTAAAGTTGTCTGATTAATATTCTTCTTTTTAAGATAAGTTTTTTGTTTTAAGTCAGAACCATTTTTTTGATTTTCAGGCGAGAGAACCCTACATAAAGTTGAACGATCTAACTTGGAATTTGGGAGGAAATTTTGAGATATGTTTTCTGTCTCTTTAGGACGTTGATAAATAACAGACTCTGGAAATATTGTTGCTTTAAATGGATTATTTTCTACACCTTGAAGCTCCGAATGAGCCGTGATTAGATACCCTTCAGGTTTGAGAACTTGATAAAATTTATTAATCGCTTGAGAAATATGATGTTTTTCAAAATAAACAAATACATTTCGACAGACAATCAAGTCAATATTTTTAAAGTTAGAATCATCAGTCGGTTCACCCTGAACCAAATTGAAATTCATAAACTTCACTGATTTTCGCGTTTTTGGATTAATTTTCCATCCGCCTCCCCAAGGAATAAAAGACTTTGAAATAATTTCTGAGTCTACCTGACGAAATGACCAAGCACTATAAATCCCTTGTCTCGCTTTGTCTAAAGACAATTCATTAATATCAGTTCCCAAAATCAGAATTTTCCATTCTTCCCAATTGGGAATCAATTGTTGGAGCAATAATGACAAAGAATAAGGTTCCTCTCCCGTCGAACATCCTGCACTCCATATCTGTAACTGTTTACTCTCTTTTTGACGAGCAATTAACTGGGGAAAAATTACAGTCTGTAATAGCTTAAACTGTCCGCGATCACGAAAAAAATAACTTTCAGGTGTGGTAATCAAAGGAATAAGCTGACGCCATTCATTCTGACTCACAGAAGTCTCACCCGTTAAGAGATTGTAATAATCTTGAGGATGAGAATATCTCAACTCTCTAGCTCGTGTGACAATTTTTTGAGATAAGACCGGATAATCTTGCAGTCTAATTTGTAAACCGATCTGAGCGGAAATCAATTGAGCAAAACGTTGAATTAAAATTTCATCCATTCAAAATAATAATTTTCAGGGGTGATCAACGAGCTTAATATCAGTTTAACCACAAACTCGAAAAGAAAGCAGGAAAGACCGTTATCTCCCCTGCTGATTGATAAGATTGTTAATGTTGAGGTGTTGTCAATTCCCTCAAGCCCTAGCTTCAAACCCAAAATTAAGCGGGATAAATTCGCAAACGACGGTTAGGTTCTTCGCCAAAACTGTTTGATTTCAAGCGATAATGTTCCACTAGCTCATGCTGCATTTTCCGAACTTGCGGCGATCGCGGTAGCAATTCCACAGGTTGTCCTTTGGGAATCACAATTTGCTCAACCGCCAAGCGAGCTTCTTCGAGGGCTTCGATCTCATCTTCAGACCCACTCCGCGCAAATATCGCCAAATCAGGAACTTCCGGCGCATTGGGATCTTCCATATTCAGTAACCGTCGCAACGCCCGAGCCACTTGAGGCGCACTTCCCGACTTCACCGTATGAATCGGAACTTGACGAGTTTTTGCCATGTGTCGGAGTTTAGACTGATTGCGAATATGCGATCGCAACGCCAACACCACATCAGCACTATCAATATCCTTAGTGAGCGCCACAGGTAACTGTAAGCTACGAATCACTTGATCCAATTGGTGACGAGCAATCCCGTAAGGATAAATGTGCAGAGGCAAATCTTCCCCATTCGGGCCAACTGCCGGATGTTCAGCATTACCCCCAACAATCCCTCTTAAACCCGTAGTAAAAGAAGCATCAAGCAGTTGTTCAAAATATTTATTTTCTGGCGTTGATTTTTCAGGCTGAATCGGGATCATTTTCCCCGAACCCCGTAACCCCGTTAATCCCGGGGCTGAAACCTCCACACTTTTCATCACCTGCGGACTCAAGGTGCGGGTTGGCGGAGCAGCCGAGGGGCTATTATAGCGTTCCTCCACCGTTGAGACTTCCCCCGCTTCATCCATCGTTCGCACTTGTAATGTGGGCTGCATTCCCCGCAACAAGCTATCAATGGTACTCGCGACACTTTCATGTACCACCCAGCGATCGCGTTCGAGCATCTCAATGGCAATCTCAAACGTCGGAGGGGCTTTACGTTCCAACACCGTTTTTTGTGAGCCTCGCCGCCGTGCTTCGTCATCCCCTAACGTCACTGCTTGAATGCCCCCAATTAAATCAGCTAACGTCGGATTTTTCATCAAATTTTCAATCCGATTTCCGTGAGCCGTACCAATTAGTTGCACCCCGCGTTCAGCAATCGTTCGAGCCGCTATTGCCTCCAATTCCGTACCGATTTCATCGATCACAATCACTTCCGGCATATGGTTTTCCACCGCCTCGATCATGACCTGATGTTGCAGTTCCGGACGAGCCACCTGCATTCGACGAGCGCGACCAATTGCCGGATGAGGAATATCACCATCTCCGGCGATTTCATTCGACGTATCGATAATGACGACCCGTTTGGATAATTCATCGGCAAGCACACGAGCAATTTCTCGTAATGCTGTGGTTTTACCCACCCCAGGACGACCGAGCATTAAAATCGATTGACCCGTTTCGACTAAATCTCGGATCATGCCCACTTTACCAAATACGGCTCGGCCGACCCGACAGGTTAAGCCGATCACTTTGCCTGTACGGTTGCGAATGGCACTAATCCGGTGTAAAGTTCGTTCGATACCTGCACGGTTATCACCGCTAAATTCTCCAATTTGAGAAATACAATGGTCTAGGTCTTCCCAAGAAACTGCCGTTTGGGAGATATACTCCGCTCCTAATGGAAAACGAGCTTCGGGACAACGACCCAAATCCAAAACAATCTCAATGAGACTATTACGTTGAGGGTGTAACTCCACATTCCGTCGAATTTCCTCGGGAACAATATTGAGCAATCTATTAAGGTCGTCTGTAATCTGCATACTTCCAACAGTGACGTTTTCTTTCCGTGTGATCAGGGGCAAATGATAGGGCGTTAAACGGGAGTAGTCGGCGAGGAATGTCTTCTGTGCCAACGCTTAACCCCTTGCCGACTGAAATCCCTTAAGTTGGGCAACGAGGGAATGGGCAAGGCTCACAGTCTGCCAAAGCAGCTCTGGATTGGTTTCCAGTCGGGTGAGCGCTGAGGGTTGAGCTGTTGTCGCTAACCCTACGTCGTTGTTTGGGCTTGACCCAGGTTCAGGGGTATATTTTGATTCTAGTTTTTCTAAAAGAGGTGACAACAATACCCGGGCATAGCTCCCATAGGCTACACCCGCAACCGTTCTGGATTTGAGCAGGTTTACCCGTGCGACACCCGGACGAGCAAGTTTAGATGGATTTTGGGGTCGGCTAGATGCGAGTAAACCCATAGATTTAAGCTTGGCGACGGTAGAATGGTTGGTTCCACCTGCCAGTTGCACATATCCTGGCAAATTTGCCGCCAACACTTTTTGACCCAGTTTGAGACAGGCTGTGGTTGTTCCCGCTCCGATATCCCCACTCATTGGTCGTCCGTCAGTTTGCCAGATCAGCGGACAAGGTAACGGAGAGATGATTTCATACAGTGTCCGTAAATAATTAATCAGGTCATCACTATCTGGACAACTAATTGCGACTAATTTAAGCTGATTGATCCAGGGTTGCACACTGTACCAAAGTCGTTTAAAATCAGAGTCTCTCCCGACTTGTGTGTGAATCTCGATCGCGTCTACTCCTGCCGACAGCACTAAGGGTGCAATGTTTTCTGGAGTAGAAACATAGGAGCGAGTTGAGATGATTTGACTCGGACAAACTGGAATACAGCGACCGCAGCCATAGCACAGCGGATCTCGAACACCGCCACTAGACGGGTTAACGGGATCGTTAAAGGTGATCGCATCTGCTGGACATACGGTTTCGCAGGGTCGCCAACAGTCTGACGGACAAGCCGTTGAGTCAAATTCTGCCTTGCGGAAATGAGGATCTTCTCCGTCATTGAAGCTGACCATCAGCAACGGTTGAGAGACCGCAGGAAATCCTCGTACTGTCGCAGACTCAACCCAATGTGAGGCTGTTACCATCGCTTCACGAGCCACAGCAATCACCGCAGGATCGGCTGCAATATCAATACAGTCGGCACCTGCGAGGGTATAGGCAAAAGTAAGATTGCGAACCGCAGGCAAATGTTGGTAACTGGCTCCGCAAATCAGTTTGAACCAGTTGCCATATTGCAAGGATTGGAGAGGGGAACTGTTCATTGTCACAGTTAATATGGTGACACAATCCCGCTCAAATTACTCATTCACCTCAAGAGAAAACAAAAGTCAAATGACTTAGGGTATTGATCAAATTTTTCTTCTTTTGATTATGCTTGTCCCCCGGACACTACGGGTAGCATTAATTACACGTTTTGAACGCTACGGCTAGTTATAGGGAGTTGAGGCGATCAGATGATGGGGTGAGAGAAAAAAACTTCTAACTTCTAACTTCTAACTTCTGAGAAGGTAGGGAGGTGGGGAGACTTTGCCTCTTACCTCAGTGCCTACCTTCTGTCTATTCCCTGTCTCTACGCTGCAACTAAAGTCTCTTTGAGAGGTTGATAACGAAAATAGCGCTCGCCTCCCATCTCAATAGCAATTTTAACTCGGGGTTCAAGACTCGGTAATTGAGTCAGAAATTCAACTTCTTGACTCGATAAAATATGGCCTTCGATCATCCATAAAACCAATCCTTTTGATTTCGCCGGGATTTGTTCTAACTGATAATTAAGAATCGGAGGAACATAATAAACATTACCCACCGCAGCATCATTACCACTACTTTTTTTTCCCAAATGAGGCGGACGTACCCCATGAACTCCCGTCAAATAGGCTGATAAATCTCCTAAGCCTCGGACTGACAAGGTGTAAGTCGTGTAACCTGCGGCCCGTAAGCGACGGCGGTAACGGCCCTCCATCCCTCCCTCCAGGGGAATATAGAGTGCTAATGCACCTTGAGTTTCTAAATCCCGAATAAATTTACCACCCGTTGTGATTAATGCCATAGGATTACTTGATACCTCGCGTGTAAAGGTTGCTCATTTCTGTACTCAATTCAATAGATATTATAGGGGTCAGGTTCCGCCCCATTCTCAGATTAAAAAAACCGACCCAAAAAATTCAGACTAAGGCTTGACAGACCTCCATCTTTAAAATACAATTAGAAATTGTCGCCAAAAGTCCGAATAACTGTAGGGTTCAAAACAAGCAGGCAGCACAGATACAGTGAAAACTTGTGAAGTGAAAACTTGCATAAATCAGCTCGACCATTCTCTCAGGAGTTGCAAGCTGACTGAGAACCAGAAGCGTCAATCAAAGTATGATTGAACCCACAGTTAGAGAGGTTATACCCCAGTAAAAGCTAATTGCAGCTACTCCGTCCGCTATTGGGTTTAACTTTCTCCTCCATCCTGAAAAGGATACGGAAAGGATACTGACTGGCTTGCCGTTCAAGTCCTTGCGACCAACGATATCGGTATTGAGGAAATCCCTCAATCTTTAGAGCCGCTTAAACCAGTTGAGAGCTTAAAGCCGTGTCAGGTAGCCGAGTCTTTCTCCTACAAGTTGAGTAGGAAAAGATTTTCGTGTGTCTGAATACTGTATCGGGTCAATCCAGAGATCTTCACCAACAAGATTTCTAGAAATTCCCATTTGCGAAGCCTATTATTGCCAGAATCCATTATAGCCGTTGGACGGATAGTGGCTTGGATGAGCAACTGGAGCGTTCCTACGGCAAACGATTTACAAAAATTCCTGCACGAGACGATCAATCTTGACAGAGTGAAAGCACTGATGAGAGTTGAAATTCACAAATCTCACGCACGCAGGGAGTCTGGTCGGAGACCGTTATATGCTCCCCTCAAGCCGACCCCAACTGACGGGAGAATCAGTTAACTGAGTTCGTACATAGAGTAGAGAGGCTAGTTGAAGTGTCTGTAGGTATCCTCGGCACAAAACTCGGCATGACCCAAGTCTTTGACGCCGAAAGTGGAATCGCGATTCCCGTCACCGTCATCGAAGCCGGGCCGTGCATTGTGACCCAAATTAAAACCGAATCCACCGATGGCTACACCGCCATCCAACTGGGTTACGGAGAAGTCAAAAACAAAACCCGTAAACTCAATACCGCCAAGTCCCCAGGCAAAGAGGTCAATAAATACCTCAGCAATGCCGAACAGGGACACCTAGCTAAATCCGGAGGACGGCTCGTTCGTCATCTGCGAGAGTACCGCATCGAAGACATCAGTAGCTATGAACTGGGTCAGGAATTCAAAGCCGACTTATTTGAACCAGGCCAGCTCGTCGATGTGAGCGGAATTAGCATGGGTCGGGGGTTTTCAGGTTTTCAAAAACGACACAATTTCAGACGAGGGCCAATGGCTCACGGTTCTAAAAACCACCGTCAACCGGGTTCAATTGGGCCTGGAACCACACCCGGTCGCGTTTATCCGGGTAAAAAGATGGCGGGACGTTATGGCGGGAAAAAAATCACCACCAGCAAATTGATTGTGGTGCGGATTGACCCCGAACGGAACCTACTGCTAATCAAAGGAGCAGTTCCCGGAAAACCCGGTGGTTTACTCAATATCACCCCAGCCAACTTAGTTGGGCGTAAATAGAGAGGAGAGAAATATGGCTGATTGTGTTGTACGCAACTGGGAAGGCGAACAAGTTGGACAAGCCAACTTAGAACTCAAAGTTGCCAAAGAAGAAAATGCAGCCCACATCGTTCATCGGGCCTTAGTGCGACAGATGAACAATGCTCGTCAGGGAAGTGCAAGTAGTAAAACCCGAGCCGAAGTCAGAGGGGGAGGACGCAAACCCTGGAGACAAAAAGGCACAGGTCGAGCCAGAGCCGGATCAATTCGTTCTCCCTTGTGGCGGGGAGGCGGGGTCATTTTCGGGCCAAAACCTCGGGACTTTTCCCAGAAAATGAACCGCAAAGAAAGACGTCTAGCCCTGCGAACCGCTTTACAAAGCCGAATAGAAGACATTGTGGTGGTCGAAGAATTTCTAGAGCAACTTCCTCGTCCAAAAACCCAAGACTTAGTTGCGGCGATGAGTCGGTGGGGAATAGAACCCGAGTCCAAAGTCTTATTAGTCCTTCCTGAAAAACAAGAAAACGTTTATCTGTCGGGACGCAACATTGCTCGGATGAGAATTTGTCTAGCCGATAGTCTCAACGTCTATGACATTCTCCACGCCGACAATATTGTGACCACAGCCGCAGCCCTTGAGAAAATCCAGGAGGTTTACGGTGACTGAATATCAAACCCGCGATCTCGCTGATGTGATCAAACGACCGATTGTGACGGAAAAAGCAACCGTATTAATGGAGCTAAACCAGTTCACCTTTGATGTCGATCCTCGGGCGAGTAAACCCGTCATTAAAGAAGCGGTCGAACTCTTGTTCTCCGTCAAAGTGATGAGTGTCAATACTCATAATCCGCCCCGAAAACGGCGTAGAGTGGGCAAATTTATCGGATTCAAATCTCGCTATAAACGAGCCATTGTTACTCTAGAGGATGGAGAACCCCTAAGAAAAATCCTATTCCCAGAAGTGTAAGGGAAATTCACAATTTAGGATTGTTTTTTGCAGATATAAAAAAGAGGGAAAATCATGGGAATTCGTTCATATCGACCCTATACCCCAAGCACTCGACAACATTCAGTTTCAGACTTTGCTGAAGTTACACGCTCAACCCCAGAACCTTCCCTCGTCACGACCAAACATCGTCATAAGGGACGTAACAACCGAGGTGTAATCACCTGTCGTCATCGGGGTGGAGGACATAAAAAACTCTACCGTATCATTGATTTTCGTCGCGATAAACATAATATCCCGGCAAAAGTTGCAGAGATCGAATACGACCCCAACCGTAACGCCCGCATCGCCTTACTGCATTATATCGATGGCGAAAAGCGATATATTTTGCATCCGGTCGGGTTGAAAGTCGGTACCGTGATCGTCTCCGGGCCAGAGTCCGCCATTGAAGTGGGCAACGCATTACCCCTATCGAGAATTCCATTAGGAACAGACGTTCATAATGTCGAATTAGTACCCGGAAAAGGGGGACAAGTCGTGCGAGCAGCCGGAGCTAGCGCCCAACTTATGGCAAAAGAAGGGGAATATGTCACCCTGAAATTGCCTTCGGGAGAACAACGCAAAATCCAGGCTCGTTGCTATGCAACCATCGGACAAGTCGGCAACATCGAAGCGCGTAACATCAGCATCGGTAAAGCCGGTCGTAACCGCTGGAAAGGCAAAAGACCCACCGTTCGCGGAAGTGTAATGAACCCGGTCGATCACCCTCATGGAGGGGGTGAAGGACGCGCTCCTATCGGTCGCAGTGGTCCTTGTACGCCTTGGGGTAAACCTGCCTTGGGTCTGAAAACCCGCAACCCCAAAAAGCGCAGCACTAAATTAATTGTTCGTCGTCGCCGCAAATCCTCCAAACGGGGTAAGGGCGGTCGTCAGAGTTAATTGCGTTCGAGTCTCTGTTTGCCAGACTTGACGAACGGCAGAGAAATCTCCTGAAATTCTGAACGCTGAACATTATCCAAAGAGTTGTCACTATGTCTCGTTCACTCAAGAAAGGCCCATTTGTCGCCGATCATTTACTCAAAAAAATCGCCGCCTTAGATGCCAGTGGCAAAAAAGGCAAAGAAGTGATCAAAACCTGGTCACGAGCTTCGACAATTTTGCCCCTGATGGTGGGTCATACCATCGCCGTACACAACGGCCGCCAACACGTTCCTGTCTTTGTGACCGAACAAATGGTTGGACATAAGTTAGGTGAATTTGCTCCAACTCGCACCTATCGGAGTCACGCCGGGGGCGACAAAAAGGCTCGTCGATAAGACCAACCCGGATCAAAAGTAGATTGCCCAATACAGCAATTATTGACGGGTAAAGGCGTTCACCCAGAACGTCTCTACATCCAAGGGATCGAGGAAACCATAATGCCTGTAGACACTAGCACAGAAGTTAAAGCGATCGCTCGCTATATTCGGATGTCGCCTCACAAAGTACGACGAGTCCTCGATCAAATTCGGGGACGCTCCTATCGAGAGGCACTGATCATTCTAGAATTTATGCCTTATCGGTCTTGTCAGCCTATCTTAAAGGCTTTGCGTTCTGCCGTAGCCAATGCTGAACATAATCAGGGTTTAGATCCAGCGACTCTGGTTGTCTCTCAAGCTTTTGCCGACCAAGGCCCAAGTTTGAAACGCTATCGCCCACGCGCTCAAGGTCGTGCCTATCAAATTCGCAAGCCAACTTGTCACATTACCGTGGCAGTTGCTCCGAATGTTGAGGAATAAATTAATTCGAGTTCAACAATTACAATCCATTGAATTTTGTACCTTTCAATCCAATGATGAATCGTTAACCCATTTCATACTTTAATTCGCTATGGGACAAAAAATTAATCCAGTCGGTTTTCGTTTAGGAATCACCCAAGAACATAAGTCTAGATGGTTCGCCGATGCCAAACATTATCCCGACCTGCTGCAAGAAGACTATAAAATCCGCCAATACATTCAAAAAAACCTGAGTAATGCAGGAATTTCGGATGTTCGGATTGAACGTAAAGCCGATCAAATCGACTTAGAAGTGTTAACAGCACGACCTGGGGTTGTTGTGGGTCGAGGCGGAACGGGGATTGAATCGCTGCGCGTCGGTTTACAAAAAGAACTGGGCAACAATCGTCAGATTCGGATCAACGTTGTCGAAGTCGCTCGCGTTGACGCCGATGCCCGGTTAATCGCAGAATACATTGCCCAGCAGCTGGAAAAACGGGTATCCTTCCGTCGAGTCGTTCGTCAAGCCATTACCCGAGCCCAAAAAGCCGGAGTAGAAGGGATCAAAGTTCAAGTCAGCGGCCGCCTCAACGGGGCTGAAATTGCCCGGACAGAATGGACTCGTGAAGGTCGAGTTCCTCTGCATACGCTGCGGGCAGATATTGACTACGCCTACTGCACCGCTTTGACCATTTATGGCATTCTCGGCATTAAAGTTTGGGTGTTTAAAGGTGAAATTATTCCCGGACAGGAAGAAACCTCAAACACTGCAAATGTCGGTCAACCGCGACGTAAACAACCGCGACGTCAAAAATATGATGATCGCTCGAACGAAGGATAAAGAAACCGAAAATGATCAGGCCTATAGACCTTCGACTGATCGCCCACAACTTACCACGAACCACCGATGTTAAGTCCTAAAAGAACGAAATTCCGTAAACAACAACGGGGCCGAATGAGAGGTCAAGCGAGCCGAGGAAATACTATTAGCTTCGGCGAATATGCTTTGCAAGCTCTCGAACCCTCTTGGATTACTTCCCGCCAAATAGAGGCTGCTCGTCGGGCGATGACTCGTTACATTCGTCGGGGCGGAAAAATTTGGATTCGGATTTTTCCCGATAAACCGATTACCATGCGTCCGGCTGAAACTCGGATGGGTTCCGGTAAAGGTGCGCCGGAGTATTGGGTTGCTGTAGTTAAGCCCGGACGGATTATGTTTGAACTCGCTGGCGTTTCTGAAGAAATTGCTCGCGAAGCCATGCGTTTAGCCGACTCTAAATTACCGATTAAGACAAAGTTTATTGTCAAACCAAAGGAGGAAAAATCCTCCGAATAAAAGAAGAGGGTTTTAAGGGATATATTAGGAGGTTAAGGAGTTATGGCTTTTCCAAAAATCAAAGAGGTGAGACAGTTAAATGATGAACAACTGTCTGACAAGATTATTGAACTCAAAAAACATCTGGCTAACCTACGTCTACTGAAAGCCACAGGGCGACTAGAAAAGCCTCATGAGTTTAAACATACTCAACATCAACTGGCTCAATTATTTACCATTGAACGGGAACGACAACAGCAGGCTGAAGCAGAAGAATCTGCGACTCCGGAACCGGAATTAGCCCCCGCTTCCTCAGCAGAAGAAGCCTAAAAAAGTCAGCGAAAGGAAACCAATTGTTTTCAGGTTTGACAATCTATTGAGTACACAGAACTATGGCAATCAAAGAACGAGTTGGCTTAGTGGTCAGCAACAAAATGGAGAAAACAGTCGTGGTGGCGATTGAAAACCGTTCCCCCCACCGCAAGTATGGAAAAATCGTGGTGAAGACCAGACGGTACAAAGCTCACGATGAAGAAAATCAGTGTCAAGAAGGGGATAGAGTTCGCATTCAAGAAACTCGACCTTTGAGTAAAACAAAACGTTGGAATGTGATTGAAATTCTAACCTCTCGACCTGAATAATCACCAGCGAGAACGTTTCTAAGATTTTCAGACCGTTTCAACAATCAACCTCTCAACAATCGATGAAGTGTCATGATTCAAACGCAGACTATCCTGAATGTTGCTGATAATAGCGGAGCGCGAAAAGTGATGTGTATCCGCATCCTGGGTGGAGGTAATCGTCGCTACGCCCGGATTGGTGATGAGATTATTGCTGTGGTTAAAGATGCGATTCCCAACATGGCCGTTAAACGATCAGATGTAGTGAGAGCGGTCGTTGTTCGGACTCGTCACAGTCTGCGCCGTGATAGTGGCATGAGCATCCGGTTTGATGATAACGCCGCCGTGATTATTAACCCGGAGGGTAATCCTCGAGGAACCCGCGTATTTGGCCCAATCGCTCGTGAACTACGGGAGAAAAATTACATGAAAATCGTTTCCTTAGCACCGGAGGTTATTTAAATGGCGCTTAAGAAACAACCCTCATCCCAACGGATGAAAATGCACGTCAAAACAGGGGATACCGTACAAATTATTGCCGGAAAAGATAAAGGCAAAGTTGGAGAAGTTATCCGCGCTATTCCCAAGTTGAGTAAAGTCGTCGTTAAGGATATTAACATCCGCACCAAACACGTCAAACCTCAACAAGAAGGAGAATCCGGCAAAATCATTACCTTTGAAGCCCCAATTCATAGCTCTAATGTCATGCTGTATTCCACCAAAGAAAAAGTTGCCAGTCGAATTTGTTACACCTTCACCGAAGAAGGACGAAAAGTAAGAAAGCTCAAAAAAACCGGAGAGATTCTTGATTAATTTCTCTAAAACAACGGGAAAAAAATCACTCTCACCTTGGTATCAACCCCTCCCTGACCAAGCCCAGGGATAGAAAAGGATCAAGCACAATGGCAGTCACTCAAATAAAAAATCAGTATCTCGAAAAAGTCGTTCCCAAGCTCATGGAGCAATTTGGATATCAAAATATCCATCAAGTTCCCAAGATTATTAAAATAACTATTAATCGTGGCTTGGGAGAAGCTTCGCAGAATGCTAAAGCCCTCGACTCATCACTCAAGGAAATCTCTCTAATCACTGGACAAAAACCAGTGGTTACCCGAGCCAAAAAAGCGATCGCCGGATTTAAAATTCGTCAAGGAATGCCCGTTGGGGTGATGGTCACATTGCGATCAGATCGGATGTATGCCTTCTTAGAGCGACTCATTCACCTGGCATTGCCACGAATTCGGGACTTTCGGGGGATTAGCCCTAAAAGCTTCGATGGACGAGGAAACTACAGTTTGGGTGTTCGAGAACAACTCATTTTCCCTGAAATTGAATACGACAGCATCGATCAAATTCGGGGTTTAGATATTTCAATTATTACCACCGCTCAGTCCGACGAAGAGGGACGTGCCTTACTCAAAGAGATGGGAATGCCCTTCCGGGAAAACTAAGGCGATTAGATCAACGAAATAACTATGCCAACAAACGATACTATTTCAGATATGTTGACGCGCATTCGGAACTCTTGCTTGGCGCGACATCAAACCACACACATTCCCTCCACGAAAATGACTCGCAGCATTGCTAAAGTGCTGAGGAACGAAGGCTTTATTGGAGAGTATGAGGAAACCGGAGAAGGAATCAGAAAAGCTTTGGTTCTCTCCTTGAAGTACAATCCGAAAACTCGCACTCCCATTATCAAAAAGCTAAAACGAGTCAGCCGCCCGGGTTTACGAGTTTATAGCAACCGCAAAGAACTCCCTCGGGTTTTAGGAGGAATTGGGATTGCGATTATCTCCACCTCTCGAGGAGTGATGACCGACCGAGAAGCCCGTAGTCAGGGTATTGGCGGAGAAGTGCTTTGTTACATCTGGTAAGTCGAGTCGAAAGTAACATCAACATTCAAAACCGTCTCGATTTTACAACGGATAGGGAGCGCAAAAAACGGAGAACCTCTATGCTCTTGAGCAAAGATTGATGTTTTGATTAGATCCGTTTATCCGTTCTGCAATGGAGACATTGGTTGAAAAGCAGGCGACGGTTAAACCCAGAACTCTAGATCTTTGTTGCTCATCAGATCATTGAATTCCTTTTTGTAGACCAATGTCCGTTTTGCTGTTTGACTTGCAAAAATTGACAACTTACAACTGACAAAAGCATTATGTCTAGAATTGGTAAACGTCCAATTCCGATTCCCCCGAAAGTAACCTTAACCATTGAGGGACAACAAATCACCGTCAAAGGCCCCAAAGGCGAACTCTCTCGGGTGCTACCCGCTCAAGTGTTATTTGAACAAGACGGTGAAACCTTATTGGTTAAACGGCGTGATGAGTCCCGGGTCGCTCGTCAACGACATGGATTATCTCGTACCCTGGTTGCCAATATGGTCGATGGCGTCAGCAAAGGATTTGAAAAACGCCTGGAAATTCAAGGGGTGGGGTATCGGGCGCAAGTTCAAGGAAAAAATTTGATTCTCAATGTCGGCTACAGCAAACCCGTGGAGATGAACCCACCCCAGGGGATTACCGTGGCGGTGGAAAACAATACCAACGTGATTATTAGCGGCATCGACAAAGAAGTTGTGGGGAATATCGCCGCTCAAATTCGTGCCGTTCGTCCCCCTGAACCCTACAAAGGGAAAGGCATCCGCTATGCCGGAGAACAAGTCAGACGTAAAGCAGGTAAAGCAGGTAAAGCCAAGAAATAAACCATGAAACAGACTCGCAGAGAATCACGCACTCGTCGGCATCGCCGTGTTCGACGCAAAGTGTTTGGCACTTCCCAACGGCCTCGGTTAGCCGTATTTCGTTCTCACAAACACATCTATGCTCAGGTGATTGATGATACTCAACATCATACCCTGGCGGCGGCTTCTACCCTTGATCCCGATCTCAAAACCCAAGTCGAAACCGGGGGAACCTGTGATGCCTCTGTACAAGTGGGACAGCTTCTAGCTCAACGTTTACTCTCTCAAGGGATCAGCAAAGTCGTTTTTGACCGAGGTGGCTACCTTTATCACGGTCGAGTCAAAGCTCTTGCCGAAGCCGCCCGAGAAGCGGGTTTAGACTTCTAAAATTAAACATGAACAGCTAAGAGGATAAACGATTATGGCAGAACAACAACAGCAGCGTCGCAAAAAAGGCAATCGCGCCAAAGAAAAAGACACAGAATGGCAAGAACGGGTTGTACAAATTCGTCGGGTGACTAAAGTCGTCAAGGGCGGTAAAAAACTCAGTTTCCGGGCGATTGTGATCGTCGGTAACGAACGGGGTCAAGTGGGCGTTGGGGTCGGAAAAGCTGCCGATGTCATTGGGGCGGTTAAAAAAGGAGTTGCAGATGGTCGCAAAAACGTGATTGAAGTCCCTCTGACCAAATCCTACTCTGTTCCCCATCTGGTTCAAGGAGAAGGTGGCGGTGCAAAAGTGCTAATTCGTCCCGCAGCACCCGGTACTGGGGTAATTGCCGGGGGAGCTGTCCGAACGGTTCTTGAACTGGCAGGCGTTCGCAATATCCTCGCCAAACAACTCGGTTCGAGTAACCCGCTCAATAATGCCCGAGCGGCGGTTGATGCACTCACCAGCTTAAGAACCTTGTCAGAAGTTGCCCGAGAACGGGGAATTTCGGTTGAGCAGCTTTATGCAAGTTAACGGGTTGAGTTTGTACCCGACAATGAAAATTCTCATCCCCAACAACTGATAACTGATCACAGATAAAAAACCATGAGATTAGAAGATGCCGTACCAAAAGCCGGCTCCCGCAAGCGTCGTCGTCGCCTGGGTCGAGGAATTTCTGCCGGCCAAGGGGCAAGCTGTGGTAAAGGGATGCGCGGTCAAAAAGCTCGCTCCGGGAGAAGTACCCGACCGGGATTTGAAGGAGGTCAAAATCCTCTCTACAGACGTTTGCCCAAATTAAAGGGCTTTCCTCTGGTGAATCGGAAACAGTACACTACCATTAATGTAGGAAAGTTGGCATCGTGCAGTGCCAATACAGAAGTTACCCTTGATTCTTTACAAAAAGCGGGAATTTTAACCAGTAATAATGGCCCGTTAAAAGTGTTAGGAGATGGGGAACTCAATGTGCCGCTGCAAGTCAAAGCCGCAGCTTTTACCCAAACTGCTCGCTCAAAAATTGAAGCCGCAGGGGGAAGTTGTCAGACGATTGATGCCAAAAATAAAACAAGTGGAAAAACTCAGGAAACTCAGACTGAGCAAGACTGAGCGATCCCGGTTCAACTTGGTTTGAAAGAGGTAGTCCTTAATGGTTGTTAGTCGAGATAAAGCACCAACTGCACAAGAGACGTTTTTGCAGATGGCTCAAGCCGCAGGGTTACGAGGTCGTATCCTAGTCACCATTGGCTTGTTAATTTTAGTTCGTTTGGGGGTATTTTTACCCATTCCCGGAATTGATCGCGCTGCCTTTAGTGCCAATATTCAAAATAGCCCCGTGATTGGCTTTTTGGATTTGTTTGTGGGTGGGGGCCTTTCAGCTCTGGGAATTTTTGCCTTGGGAATTTTACCCTTTATTAATGCTTCGATCATCATGCAGTTGATGACGGCTGCATTACCGACTTTAGAAGACTTACAGAAAAATGAAGGGGAAGCGGGACGCCGTAAGATTTCTCAGATTACCCGTTATGTTGCCTTCGGATGGTCTGTTCTGCAAAGTATTGGTCTGGCTTTGTGGGTGAGTCCTTTTGCTGAAAGTCCAGGGCCTTTGTTTATGGCGGAGGTGGTCTTGGCGTTATCAGCCGGGGCAATGTTTGTCATGTGGGTGTCGGAACTGATTACCGAGCGCGGAATTGGGAACGGGGCTTCATTGCTGATTTTTGTCAATATTGTGGCGGTTCTGCCTCGCTCTTTGGGAAATACAATTGAGTTGGCTCAAAGTGGTGATCGCGCCATTGTCGGTCGGGTGATTATCCTGTTGCTGATTTTCTTGGCGATGATCGTCGGGATTGTGTTTGTTCAAGAAGGAACGAGGCGAATTCCGATTGTTTCGGCTCGTCGTCAGGTCGGTCGGAAACTTTATCGGGAAAAAACCAGTTATTTGCCGTTGCGACTGAATCAGGGTGGGGTGATGCCGATCATTTTTGCTTCGGCTGTTTTGATTTTACCTGCATCCCTCTCGCAATTTACCAACAATCCGATTTTAGTTCAAATTGCGACAGCTCTAAGTCCGAGTGGACCGACTCCTTGGTTGTATGCCGCTTTCTATTTGGTGCTGATCTTGTTCTTTAGTTATTTCTATGCGTCGCTGATTTTGCAACCTGTGGATATGGCGCAGAACTTGAAAAAAATGGGGGCGTCTATTCCGGGAATTCGTCCAGGTCGAGCGACCAGTGAATATATTGAGCGGGTTTTAAATCGATTGACCTTTTTGGGGGCGATCTTTTTAGGGTTTGTGGCGATTATTCCCACTGTCGTTGAAACCGCGACTCGGGTTCCCACTTTTCGCGGATTTGGTGCCACTTCTCTCCTGATTTTGGTGGGTGTAGCCATTGACACGGCGAAACAGGTGCAAACTTATGTAATTTCTCAACGCTATGAAGGAATGGTGAAGCGATAGTGGTTCAAGTTATTTTTTTAGGCCCTCCAGGTTCAGGTAAAGGAACGCAGTCAGCACGATTGTCTGAGTTGTTAGCGGTTCCTCATATCTCAACGGGTGATATCTTGAGAACTCATGTCGCTCAACAGACTGATTTAGGTCAAAAAGCGCGCAGGTTTATGGATCAAGGAGATTTGGTTCCCGATCAGTTGATTCTCAATATGGTGCAGGAGCGTCTTGATCAGTCGGATGCTCAAAAGGGTTGGATTCTTGATGGTTTTCCTCGGAATGTGACTCAAGCAACTTTTGTTGAAAGTCTGGTGCAGCGACAGAAGGCTGAACAGGGTTCCGAAAATGCTGATGCCAACGGTTTGAGTACGATCAATTTGGAAGTCCCGGATGAGGTTTTGATTGAGCGCTTACTAGCTCGGGGTCGGGCTGATGATAGTGAAGAAACCATTCGTCATCGCTTGCAAGTGTATCACGAACAAACGGAACCGTTGATTCAGTTCTATAGCGATCGCAATCAGTTGAGTGTTGTCAATGGGAATCTTCCGCTTGATCAGGTGACAGATGCCTTGAAAAAGGCAATTGTTGCTTAATGGTTTTGTGTTCTCTTGAATGGGTGGGAGAGCAACAGCTTTAAGTCTGACCAAATCCTGATTTCTGCATTGACAAGATACTTCGTTCTTCAGGCTAGACTCTAACTAGCAGGCGGTCTCCCCTTAACATGAGTTCCTCCGTTTATTTGAAGATTTTGATAAAATATGTTAAGAATTGCATCTTGAGCGCAAATCAGCCAAGGGTTAGAGCTAGTCTGTCTGGAACGGCAAAGATAGGTTCAAGGAGCAGTTCGGTTGAATTGAGGAAAAAACAGCTTGTCTAAGCAAGATTTGATTGAAATGGAAGGAACGGTTACAGAGTCTCTTCCAAATGCTATGTTTCGTGTGGATCTTGATAATGGGTTCAATGTTTTAGCTCATATTTCCGGCAAGATCCGCCGCAACTACATCAAGATTTTACCGGGAGACCGAGTTAAGGTGGAATTAACTCCTTACGATCTGACTAAAGGTAGAATTACATATCGCCTGAAGAAGAAGTAGGTTGAGGTTGATCCACTGCCTTTTTGATGATCAAAAGGGATTAATATTGGATCAACTTTCTCAATCAATGATATAATAATAAATTTGTTGTAGTATTGCCAGAACCGGCATGAAAGTAAGAGCATCAGTCCGAAAAATTTGCGAAAAATGTCGCGTCATCCGTCGTCGTGGCAGGGTGATGGTGATCTGTTCCAATCCGAAGCACAAACAGCGACAAGGATAGTTAGCAACCGACTCCAAGAACTCTAAATTAGTTTTTGGATAACAGCGAATCTAGACTCAAGTCCGACAAACTCAGATGTGTTAAGACTCTACTCTTTCAAACCCCGTTGAGGTCATATTTTAGCTCAACCGCAATTGCCACTCAGGAAAGCAACCGAGACTAACCTAAAACTCGCGTATTCGTTAGAGTAGAAGGTTGGAGCAAAACCTGCCTTCACCTCAAAATGTTTAGGCGTGTGCGTTGGGTGGGGGTACGAAGTCAAAACTTAATGCAGTCATTTTACTGCATTCGTCGATAGAGTAACTTTACAGAATATATTTCAGGGAGAAATAAGCGTGGCACGTATAGCCGGAGTAGACCTTCCACGAGATAAACGTGTTGAAATTGGTCTGACTTACATTTACGGAATTGGACTCTCACGGTCCAAAGAAATTTTGAAAGAAACGGGTGTCAATCCGGATACCCGAGTCAAAGATCTCAGCGATGCGGAAGTTGCAGCCTTACGATCTCTGGTTCAAAGTCAATATCAAGTTGAAGGAGATCTCAGACGCTGGGAAGCAATGAACATCAAGCGTCTGATGGATATTGGGACTTATCGGGGTCGGCGTCATCGTATGGGACTACCTGTACGGGGTCAACGGACTCGAACCAATGCGCGAACTCGTCGGGGTGCGCGGCGTACCGTTGCCGGTCGGAAAAAGGCAAGTGCGAAGAAATAAGGTTAAACAAACCATTGCCCCATCGTGTGCTGACCTAGCAAATCGGTGGGTAATCAAAACAAATGAGATCGCGTTAGAGATGTAACTATGGCAAAACCATCAAAAAAGTCAGGAACCAAAAAGCAAAAGCGCAACGTACCCAATGGGATGGCCTACATTCAATCCACGTTCAATAATACGATTGTGACGATTACTGATCCCAACGGTGAAGTCATTTCCTGGGCATCAGCGGGATCAACTGGCTTTAAAGGGGCAAAAAAAGGAACTCCCTTTGCCGCTCAAACTGCCGCAGAAAGTGCCGGACGGCGAGCCAATGATCAAGGAATGCGACAAATCGAAGTCATGGTTAGTGGCCCGGGTGCCGGTCGAGAAACAGCGATTCGAGCTTTGCAAGGAGCGGGACTAGAAATCACCCTGATTCGAGATATTACACCCATTCCTCACAATGGTTGCCGTCCTCCAAAACGGCGTCGTGTCTAATCAGGAACTCACAGTGCTGGGATGCAAATGGAAAATGGAAAATGTCAGTCCGGCAGTTTTTCATTTTTCGCTTTTAATCAAATACACTTCGGGGTTCAAAGGAGAAGGGAGGTCAATCGGTGGCGCAATTTAAGATTGAGTGTATTGAGTCAAACACTGATACAGACCGGAGTCAATACGGTAAATTTGTCCTGGAACCGCTAGATCGCGGGCAGGGAACAACAGTTGGCAACGCCCTCAGACGGGTACTGTTGTCAAACCTAGAAGGAACGGCAGTGACAGCCGTTCGGATTGCCGGAGTTAATCATGAGTTTGCCACAATTCCAGGGGTAAGAGAAGATGTATTAGAAATTCTGCTGAACTTGAAAGAAATTGTTCTCAATAGCTATTCTAACCAAAGGCAAATTGGTCGTTTATTGGTTCAAGGTCCGGCTACTGTAACAGCGGGACACTTTGATCTACCTTCAGAGGTAGAAGTCGTAGACAAAAATCAATATATCGCGACCTTATCTCCAGGATCAACCTTGGAGATGGAATTTCAGGTCGAAAAGGGAACAGGGTATCGGGCGATTGATCGCAATCGAGATGAAGCTACAGCAGTCGATTTTTTACAAATTGATGCTGTGTTTATGCCGGTTCGTAAAGTCAATTACACCGTTGAAGATGCAAGGGTAGGGGGTTCACTCGAAAAAGATCGGCTGATTCTAGAGATCTCGACGAATGGGAGTTTGACTCCCCAAGAGGCGTTAAGTCAAGCGGCCACAATCTTAGTCGATCTATTTGTTCCGCTCAAAGATATCACGCTTGAATCTATTAAAACGGATCAGACCGATGATGTCGATCCCACCAGTCAAATCCCGATCGAAGAACTCCAACTTTCGGTGCGAGCCTATAACTGTCTCAAACGCGCTCAAATTAACTCAGTGGCAGACTTACGGGATTATACCCAAGAAGATCTTTTGGAAATCAAAAACTTTGGTCAAAAGTCCGCCGAAGAGGTGATTGAAGCCCTACAAAAACGCCTGGGAATTACCTTACCTCAGGAAAGAGCCGGTAAACCCTAGTCCGGGGATGGAGGAAAAACAATCGCAGGGGAAGATCAGTGGCTCGCTCCCCCGCGAAGATCACTCAAGAAGGTTAAGCTGCACATTCAGCCTAGACATCTAGACGACCTACTCCGTCTCTCCGACTGAAAAATTGCTAGTAATCACGTTGTTAATCGGAAATTGTTATGCGTCATCGTTGTCGTGTTGCCAGACTAGGTAAACCCGCAGACCAGCGTAAAGCCCTCTTGCGATCGCTGGCTACGGAATTAATTCGTCATGGTCGAATTACAACCACTAAAACCCGAGCTAAAGCTGTACGAGCGGCAGCCGAAAAAATGATTACCTTGGCTAAAGATGGCTCTTTGTCTGCCAGACGGGCGGCAATGGGTTATATCTATGATAAACAGCTTGTCCACGCGCTGTTTGAAGCGGCCGGAGAGCGTTATGGAACGCGCAATGGCGGATATACTCGGGTGGTGCGTACCGTGCGCCGTCGAGGTGATAATGCAGAAATGGCAATCATTGAATTAGTTTAACCTGGAAATTTCCAGAAAAAAGTGGCGATCGCAAACCCGAAACACCCAATCGTCAATGACCCGTGACGTGAACAGCATGAATCGGACGAGATCAACAGGAGTCAAAGAGAGCGATGACCCGCAGCCGATGGATCGAAAGCGGATTGCTCTGGTTATTCAATATCAGGGAACTCGCTTTAACGGTTGGCAACGACAACCCAATGGACGAACAGTCCAAGAAGAAATAGAAACAGCAATTGCCAATGTTGTGGATTATCCTGTGACCTTACATGGGGCGGGTCGTACCGATGCAGGGGTTCATGCCGCCGCTCAAGTCGCTCACTTTGAAGTAACGGGGCCGATTCCTGGCTATCGCTGGGCAACCATTCTCAATCATCGCTTGCCCCATGATATTCTGGTTCGCGCCTCCGCTCAAGTCGATCCGAGTTGGCACGCTCGCTTCTCCGCCGTGTGGAGACGTTATCGCTATCTGTTGTACACAGACTCACGTCCTAACTTGTTTGTGCGTCCCTGGAGTTGGCATTATTATCATGCCCCTTTGGATGAAACGCTCATGCAAGCGGCTTTAACCCCCTTACTGGGACGTCATCATCTCAGCGCCTTTCAACGGGCCGGTACCCGTCGTCCTCATGCTTGGGTTGATGTGCAGGATGTTTCCTGTCAACGACAAGGGCCGTTTATTCAAATCGAAGTGCAGGCGAGTGGATTTTTATACGGGATGATGCGACTACTGTTGGGGTTATTAGTCGAAGTGGGGACTCAAGCGCGATCGCTGGAAAACTTCACTGATATTTGGGTTGACGAACGCCGAGATCTCGTCAAATATTCGGCTCCCGCGCGTGGTCTTTGTTTACTGCGAGTTGGCTATCAAGACTTTCCCTTTGATCATGAAGTTTGGTTTGATACCTATCCTGAGTTTGTGATGAACCGAACACAGACTTCTTTCTCGGTAACACATTCTTCGTGATCGCGATCGCCCAATTATTGATCGCATTGCCCATGATTATGGCTCTATTATCAAGAATTGATAGAGCAAATGACCGTCTCTCTCACAGAATCAAGGATAGTGAAAAATGACAACAAAAACTTACCTTCCCACTCAAGATTCTCTCGAGCAAAAATGGTATGTCGTCGATGCCGCCGATCAACGGTTGGGTCGTCTGGCGTGTGAAATTGCTAGTATTATTCGGGGCAAAAGAAAGCCGATTTTTACGCCTCACATGGATACCGGAGATTTTGTCATTGTTATTAATGCTGAAAAAGTGCAAGTGACCGGCAAAAAAGCTTCCCAAAAACTGTATCGAAATCACTCCGGTAGACCGGGGGGAATGAGAACAGAAAACTTTGCTCATTTGCAAAATCGTATTCCCGAACGGATTATTGAACAAGCGGTGAAGGGAATGCTACCCAAAAATGCCCTGGGACGACAACTGTTTAAAAAACTCAAAGTCTATGCAGGCCCCGATCATCCGCACATGGCTCAACAGCCTGAAATGATGACCATTAACACACTTCCTAAAGGAGACAACTAATGCAAGCAACTGATAATGATCGCGCTGTTTATTGGGGAACGGGTCGTCGTAAAGCCTCCATCGCCCGAGTCCGTCTAGTTCCGGGTACGGGAATACTGACGATTAATAAGCGAGAAGGCGAATCTTACTTACAATTTAATCCCAGTTATATTTCTTCTGCTAAGGCTCCTCTAGAAACCCTGGGCTTAGAAAATGATTATGACATTCTTGTCAATGTCAAAGGGGGAGGATTAACTGGTCAAGCGGAATCTATTCGTCTTGGGGTAGCCAGAGCGTTGTGCGAACTGAGTCCAGATAATCGCCAACCGTTGAAAATTGAGGGCTATTTAACTCGTGACCCCCGTGCGAAAGAACGGAAAAAATATGGGTTACGCAAAGCTCGTAAAGCTCCTCAATTCTCGAAACGATAAACTAACACCCTACATGATCGCTGACAAATTCCCAAGATGGAAAAACAGGGACTTCTAAGAAGTCTCTGAGTTGGATCTCAATTCCTGCTCCAAAAAGTCACGCTTTCAAGGGTAAATTATCGTTAAAATAGAGATCAAAGCAATCTTCATTTTTTTTATTTTGAACTATGCCTAAATCTGATATTCATCCCGAATGGTATCCAGAAGCTGAAGTCTTTTGCAACGGTGAATTAGTCATGACTGTTGGTTCGACTCAGCCGAAAATTTATGTTGATGTGTGGTCGGGAAATCATCCCTATTACACCGGAACTCAGAAGATTATTGATACAGAAGGTCGGGTAGAGCGCTTCTTGCGGAAGTATGGCATGGTGAGTGAAGCTCAACCTGAAGCTGAAAAAAGCGATAGCGATCAGCAAGAAAAATAGCTCCGTTGTCGTTTGTCTGTCGTCTGGGGTCTGTAGCGTTCTCTACTGACAACTGACTCTCAAAATACTTTCGTCTGTGATCGGTGAGGGTAGAACTTGAAACTCTATCAATTGGGCGGGTGGTCAGTGGAGTTAACCGAGGCTAAAATTGCGCCTTTTCATTCTCTGACTTCCCCATACCCCACAGCTCATCGACTATTCTGACAACTGACAACTGACAACTGACAAAGGACAACGAGACAATGGCTGAGACTTATTTAATCGAAAAATTAAGGTCTTTCGAGCAGACGTTTAATGAACTGACTCTGCGCCTTGCTGATCCAGATGTGTCTAATAACCCGACGGAGTTACAGCGGATCGCAAAAGAACGGTCTTCAATTGAGGAAGTCGTCAATACTTATCAACTCTGGAAAACCGCCCAGGAGGAACTGACTGGAGCGCGACAAGTCCAGAAAGAAGCCGGAGAAGATCCGGAAATGAAAGAGATGGCGACTTTGGAAGTTGAGGAACTACAAAACCAGCTCGAACAGTTGGAAATCAACTTGAAAGTTCTCTTGTTACCGAGTGATCCCAATGATGATAAAAATATCATGTTAGAGATCCGAGCCGGAACGGGCGGGGATGAAGCGAGTATCTGGGCGGGTGACTTGGTGCGAATGTATTCTCGCTATGCTGAAGGCCAAAACTGGCAGGTGAAAATGGTGAGTGAGTCGTCTGCGGATATGGGCGGTTTTAAAGAAGCCATTTTGGAAATTAAGGGCGATCAAGTCTATAGCAAGCTGAAATTTGAAGCCGGAGTTCATCGGGTTCAACGGGTGCCTCTGACCGAAGCCGGAGGCCGAGTTCATACCTCAACGGCAACGGTGGCGGTGATGCCAGAAGTCGATGAAGTGGATGTGGAAATTGATCCCAAAGATATAGAAATGAGTACCGCTCGTTCCGGGGGGGCTGGAGGGCAAAATGTCAACAAGGTGGAAACGGCGGTTGATCTAATTCACAAACCGACGGGAATTCGGATTTTTTGTACTGAAGAACGCAGTCAGCTTCAAAACCGGGAACGGGCGATGCAGATTTTGCGAGCGAAACTCTATGAGATGAAACTGCGTGAACAACAAGAAGCGGTGACTTCTATGCGGCGATCTCAGGTGGGGACAGGCGCTCGTTCGGAGAAAATTCGCACTTACAACTATAAAGATAACCGCGTCACAGATCATCGTTTGGGCCAGAACTTCTCTCTAACTCCCGTTTTGGAGGGGGGGATGGATGATGTGGTTGATGCTTGTGTCTTTACGGATCAGCAAGAACGACTATTGGAACTGGCGAATGCTTCGACTCCGGCTTCGGTGTAATCTGATTACAGCAGGCTGTGAAATTTGATTGTTTTTCCCAAATGTGATGCTTATAGGGAGAATTTTTGTGGGGGTGTCCATCGGGTCGCCCTCTAACTTATTTTAAAGTCGGGACAGATTAATTTTTGTTGACTTTTAAATCATTTTTTAGAATAAATCCGCTACAATAGAGAGAGTTCTAAAAAAAGCATAGCTCGAAAAAATTAGTAATAAGAGTATGGCGGTGACAGTGATGAATGAGCAAGACTGTTTGACCGTTTACGATCAATTGGTCGAAATTTTAAATCAACTTCAATTTGCTTGGGTTAGTCAACAAGTTTTTGAGGTGATTAGTGCGGGTAAAACCGTGGAAGAAATGGTATCAGGGCGCAAATCTCCTGATTTAAAATTAACTTATTATACGCCGCAAGAACAACTTTTGCTGTTAATTCATGCGATTAAAAAAGCGGTGGTTCATGCGGTTGATTTAGAGTTGGAAATTGCTCGTCATTTAAGCGAAGAAGTGATGACTTCTGATCTACAACCGGAGATTCAGTTTACGTCTTCGTTTGAAAAGAAAACTCAAGATCTTAAATTTCCAGTTGAATTAGCAACTCATCGTCAAAAAGAAGCTGAAACGTTATTAAAACTGCTGTTAAAGTTAGAGAAAGAGGTGCAAAAAGATGTCAATTAATACTCGGTTAATTCAAGATATTAGCCAACAGTTAAAACAAACCCTTCATCCGGAAATTCAGACAGAGACAGAGCTTTCTGAATTGTATAATTTTTATGTTTTTTGTATTATTATTAAGGCGGCTCGAAATGAAGGCGCGTTAGTTTATTATAAAGATGTTCTCAAACGTAACCCAGAACAGTTAGTGTTTCGCAGACGAGCCGGACAAATTTATGATCCGTCTAAACCCTACACTCATGCGGTCATAGAATTTCAGGATAAACCGCCCTTAGAAATTCACATGGGGGTTAAAATTCATGGTCGCTTGAGAGTTTTGTATGATTGTGATCTGTGTGTATTGTATAAAATGGAGGCGGATAGCTGTCGAGCCAACCAACGACAACCGCGTGCTTCTCGAATTTTAATGGCGGTTGATTGTCAATATTATACGTCTCAACTTAAGTTTGAATTGGCTCAGGCTTTTATTGCGTTTTCGTCTGAGTTGAGAGTTGCTGGGAACTGTTACTTCGTGTCTAATAGTGCATCGGATTCTGCGGCTAAACTGTTAGCGAGTCGCAAGCGCAAATGGGAATATGATATCTTTCCGAGAGCGACAAATAACGTTAATCGATTGATGTATGAATTTCAAACCAGCTTTAAGGATTTTAAAGCTAGAAATTAGGGGTTGAATTACGTTTTTAAACCTTGTATGAGTTACTTCTAGATGCTTTCTGTTTTAACGCCAATAGGGTTTTCCCTTCCAGAACACTCCAATCAAAATTCCCATGAGGGCTAAACGAGATAAATTGACTAAAAAGCTCGGGAGGGGAAGCAGAGATTTAATCAAAAGTCCTAAAAGTAAACACCCAATCAGCATCCAGAGTGTTGATGAATTTAATAAGAATCGTTGTTGCCAGATTTCAAACCAGTAGACGGCTAATGCTCCCATACCGATTGCGATCGCAATTTGGGTGATGATTCCCAAGGGAGGGGAAAACAACATTTTTAGGACGTTACTCACTGCTAAAGAGTGAACCGCCCCCCAAAAGAGCAAGATTTCTAAAGCCGCAATGATCAGATTACTGAGAGTCGCACTTTGTAGTAGCGATCGCCAGGGAAAGTTTTTTAGACGTTGCATCCAATGATTCATAGGATATGATATTACAATTTTTAAAGAGAGACTTGGGCTTGTTTAGGAAGGGTGTCAATTCCTCCGAACAGTCTTCAAGTCGAAAGCTGGTTAAAGTTGAGAGGAGACGACTGTGGAAGCCAACAATATCAACAATATCAATTGTGCAGAAGCCTGCGTTAATGGCTGCGTTCTAGGGGACAAATGTCCAAATCGGGAGTACGCAAATAGCACAGAAGACTTCATTAACAGCATGTCCTTAGATCAAATGCTGAATATGGCTGACGAGGCCATTCGCAAAAAACGCACGGAACCCCCGCAGTGGGTCATTCCTGATTTTCCCGAATAGTCTGAGACGATCAAACGAGTGCCGTATAACGCTGAGATCTATCAGGTTTAGATCTAGTTTAACTGCATTGTTATAGATGCTGACAGGGGAATGGAAAAGTCGTCAATCCATTTCCCCTGTTTTATTTGAATGATTTTAGATGCTATTGTTTGACTCGGCTAATACATAAAAGATTTGAGACTCTGCTAAACCGGGTGGGATTTGAAAATCTTCGCCTGTATTTGCCAGATCAACTCGACGCCAAAAATTACCTTGTTGATCTTGACGAACTTCTCCGTTATTCCACTCGTTAAATGCTTCTTTATTGAAGCGACCATTGAGATTTAACCATTGACGATTGACCATCCAAGGGCCTTCACAATAGGATTCTAAAGGACGTATTTGTTGAGGAGATTCATTAGAATACCAGGTTTTTTGTAATGGTTCTTGAATGGGTAGGCGATCGCAGAGTTGATGATACAGTATATAAAGACGATTGAGTTCGGCTTGAGTTTGTTTTTGGGCTTCAAGAATGGTATTAAATTGTTGGGTTTGAATTGCGATGATCGAGTTTTCAATTAACTCTAAGTCGGGAGATTTTTCTGAGGGGGATTGATGCTCGTCTGTTGAGTTTGAGTGTTTGAGTGCAAGTTGCAATAATTCTATAATTGTTTCAGAGAGTTGAGGTCGTTTAGTTCGGGGATGAAGTTTCGCTCCCTTTGCTGTTGCAATCGCTTCTATTTGTTGATAGACTTCTTTGGGAACTCGAATCTGATACCGCACGAACTCATCTGGATTTTTAGACATCTAACTCTCTTTTCCCTCAACCCATTTGCACTTTGATTTTATCAAAAACTCTTGAATATTTCGCAAGTTAAGTTAAGTTTTAGTCGATTTTCGTCTACCCCAAGGTTTGAGAACTGAAATGGCAATGATCATTAATAGACAAATCGTTTGGACAATTCCCCCGATAATTGTGGCTTGATCATTAAACATATAAAGGGGATTTTGTAAAGCTTGCAATCGCAATTCTGCGGAAATTGAAGTGATTGCATTTGTCCACCGGATCAAGCCAAAACGTGCCAAAAACAATCAGAGAAATTGTTGCGATCCATTTTGTGATCACCCAATAGTATTTTACAAATCCCCAATTCGTCAAAGCTGACAATAATGCCCCAGTGACTAAAGAAGCAGTTGCAGCCGGAATAATCACCACTTCATCAAGCAATTGCATCACGGAATTGATCGCATAAAGTTGAGCGCCATTGGTTGTTTTGAGATTGTACAAGGCAATAATCACCATACACAATCGGGTTCCCAACCAAATTCCGGCGGTGGCAACATGAGCAGAAACGAGCCAATTTTTGGGTTTGACACTGAGTTTTGGAATTTTAAACTTTTGCGGTTTTTGTTCTGTATTTTGGGAGGTAGATTGACTCATGATCTACTTAAGTTGAACTTGACACATAATGAACAAGCTGCCCAATTCGTTGACGTAAAGTTTCCAAACCTAAAGCATTAGATGCCGAAATAAATGCAGCTTGAGGATATTCTTCTTGGGCAAATCTCAAAGTTTCTCCATCCACCTGATCAATTTTATTAAAAGCTAATAAAGCAGGCCCGGGAGTAATCGGCATTGACATCAAAATTTTCATCACTGACTCAATTTGACTTTGCCAAGCCGGATGAGATAAATCAACGACATGAACGAGCGCATCAGCATCACTGACTTCTTCTAAAGTGGCTCGAAACGCATCAATTAATGCCGGGGGTAATTCATGGATAAATCCTACCGTATCGGTTAAAACAGCCGCTTGAGGTTCGTTGGTAATGGCATCAGGAATGGTGAGACGGCGACTGGTGGGATCAAGGGTGGCAAACAGTTGATCGGCCGCATATATTTCCGAACTCGTGAGAACATTGAGTAAGGTAGACTTTCCGGCGTTGGTATACCCGACAATGGCAATGGTCGGAACTGCTTGCTGGCGACGTTGACGCAGACGAGAACGATGGGCTTGCAGTTGATTGACTTCTTTTTGCAAGCGGGCGATGCGTCGTTGAATGGCTCGTCGTTCAGTTTCTAGTTTGGTTTCACCTGGGCCTCTCGTTCCGATACCACCCCCGAGTCGAGACATGGCTTGACCTCGCCCGGTTAAACGGGGCAAATTGTATTCAAGTTGTGCCAGTTCGACTTGCAATTTTCCGGCGCGAGACTGGGCGCGTTGGGCGAAAATATCGAGGATCACTTCGGTGCGATCAACGACTCGAATCCCAATTCGGGTTTCTAAGTTGCGAACTTGGGCCGGAGATAAATCCCGATCAAAGACAATCAGACTCGCGCCAACAGTTTGGGCGGTGAGGGCAATTTCTTGTACTTTTCCATCGCCGACAACGGTTTGGGGGTGAGGGCGCGATCGCTTTTGACGGACGGTTTCTAACACGCGACCCCCGGCGGTATCGACCAATCGAACCAGTTCCGCTAATCCGTCTTCAAAGCGCTGAGGATTAATATCTTCAGTTTTCATACCCACTAACAACACATTATCGCCATCGGACTCGACGGTTTGGGCGATAAACTCCCGTTGCAGTTCGGCTTCGAGGCTATCCACCAAGTCGAGAAAATCCTGGGCGGAGAGCATATCCAAGCTTTGGGGTGGAGATAAATAGTAGGGAATGGGTGCTAAAGGCGTGGTGAGATTGCCGTTGTTTTCTTCTGCGGTGGGTGGCACTAAATGAGCGAGATAGGTTTCTTTGATATATCCTGTTCCTCCCCCGCCTCGACGTTGAAACCCGCTTCCGGTTAAGGTGAGGACGACTAAGGCATCCAATCGTTGAATTGCCATTGCGGTTAACGCCGATTCGTTGGGGGGATCTGATTTGACTTGAGTTGCAATGCAGCGAATCCCACTCAAACGCCCTTCTCCATAACGGGGCAATTCTAGGGGGGGAATTTGAGTTTGACGGGGTGTTCCCACTCCTACCCGAATGACTTGTCCCCGACGGTTGAGGTAAGCACAAACGGGCTGACCGATTTCGGTACTGCTAGCGGCTAGACGTTGAGCAAACTCCGGTGTGGTAATGCGATCGCCCGGTATCCGTTGATGGTAGAGGCGTTGCAATCCCTTGAGTTGACTTGCTTTTAGCCCTTGCAGATTTCCATAGATTGTCTCGATAGGCCCTCCTGACCAGTTTTGGCGATTATTCAAAAACTTTAAGTGATTATATTAACATTTTCTCTTAACCCGGGGGGGGAGACTGCATTCGCTTTTACCGCTCCTCGACTGTTCTCGGCTTCCGTAGAGTCCGATTTTATATGCCCCTCTCCCGTATTTACACAGCCAATTTTTGATGATATTTTATAAGGTTATTTTTCAGTCAATTTGGTTAATTAACTTTATTTTATTTTAAGATAAAAATCCCTTGGGGGAGGATTGTGATTCACAAAAACAATCTATACAGTGTTCGTAACCTTGTAAAAATCAAGTGAACACTACCATTTTGTGGAGAAAAAATGAGCTTCATCAAACTATTTCTATCCCTGGCAGTTTTACCCCTTATTTTGACTCAACCCGCATTGGCTCATGTTGTTTGGTTTGATTATGAGGACGGAAAATATGAGCTATTATTTGGTCATCCCGAAGCCGATGAGACTGAACCTTTTGATGTCAGCAAATTTCGCGAAGCTACCGCCTATGATTTAAGCAAAAATCTGGTTCCGGGTGTCACGGAATTGCAAGAGGATAATCTATTTTTTGTTCCAGAAAGTGAGATTGCAGCTTTAACTGCTTTCTACGATAATGGCTTCTATCGTAGCAATCCTGACGGAACTTCTGATAATTTGTCTCCAGAAGAAGCCGCAGCGATTGACTATGATAATGTTACCAATTTTGTCAAGTATACCAAGGGAATTTATGGTTGGTCTGACGAGATTTCTATGCCTTTTGGTCTTCCTTTAGAAATCATGCCTTTACAAAATCCCTTAGAGGTTAAAGCCGGAGAAAATCTGGCAATTCAAGTGTTATTTAATGGTAGCCTGATTGATAATGCTACGGTGGAATATCTCGGACAAGAGTTGGCTGTAGATGAAAATGGCGTGATTTTGGTTCCTGTAGAAGCAGGAGGATTAGAAGTAATTGAAGCCAGTTATAATCCGAATGGAAATTTAGATCTTCCCTACGCCATTTCCTATGCAACCACATTATCGGCAGAATTGACATCTCCTTCGGCTTCTGTTCCCGAACCTTCTTTTTTATTGGGATTAGGTTTGATTGGAGGTCTAACGTTGTTAGGTCAGGGAAAGGAAAAGCATAAATCCAACATCAAGAAATAACCCGATAAATTTTCTTAAAAAACCTCAACCGTTAAAGCTGAAACTCGGCTGATTTTCGGTTGAGGTACAACTATAGACAACAAAGCTTTAGTTTTTTGCACGATCTTGATCTCATCTAAGTTGGAATTAAATTTCGCTACTATAAGTCAGCAAGCTTCTAATTTTTTGAGATAATAAAAAACGCTTTTGTACTGTTATTTTTTCAGAGTCTTCTGTTTGAGATGTATTCAGATTTTCACTTAAGGCTTGGTAAATAGTAGGATTAACATCACAAAAATCAATAATCGCATCGGCTAAAAATTCAGTTTGATCGTCTTCGGGGATATATTCAACTCGATCTACTGCAATTTCTAATTGGGTTAAATCTTGCTGTATTTCTTGGGTAAACAGTTCAGGTTGATTATTCAGGACTTGAAAAAAGGAAGCGGTAATTTGTTCGGGTTTCATCAGTTCAACTTTTACAAATCTAGTTTAGATTAATTATAGATCAAAGCTCAAGGATTTGTAAACTCAAAAAAACCCGATTTCTTCAACAAATCGGGTGTGTAAATCTTCTTAAATTTTGTTAATCTTTATTTATTTTTTTGTTGGTTTTTAGCCTGTTCTAAAGCGAGTTCTTTCATGGCTTGGAATGAACTGGCGTTTGAGGTTCCTTCAATCGCTTTCACCGCCAAATCTTGAACTTGCTTGAGGGCTGCATCGACTTGTTTGGATAGGCTTTGAATCCGGTTTTCTTGATTTTGAATGGTTTCGGATAGGGATTTAATACGCAGTTCAAAAAATTGTTTTTGTCCTTCAACTTCTTTCGCCAACAAATCGGCTTTAATTTTGGCTTGATAGTTGCCAATATTTCGCCCAGATTCTTTACCTCGTTTAATATTTTCTTCTAACTTCTGCGAGAATTCCTCAACTTTAGCTTTCACTTCGGCGTATTCTTTTTCTTTTTCCGTTAGGGCTTGTTCTCGTTCTTCCCATTGTTTTTCTCGTTCTTGTTGTAATTCCTCTAACTGTTTGTACAATGTGGCTTGAGTCTGTTCATATTCTTCGTGATCTAAATCTCGCTGAAGCTGTAAGTTATATTGATAGGATTCTTGATCTCGTGCTTGACTTTTATTGCGGTTTTCGTTGCGTTCTTGAATACTTTTTTGGTGTTGATTTTGTTCTTTTTGCCAAGCACTTTGTTGTTCTTGAAATTGTTGTTCTAAGGTTTCTTGCTGTTGAGTTAGTTCTTCAGTAAACGTCTTAGAATTTTCTTTGTAGCGTTGAACTAATACATCTAACGTATCATCGCTGACTTCTTCTAAATCGTGTAAGTCTTTCAGTTGTTCTAACTCTAGATTAACATTTTTTTGAAATTCTTGGAGTTGAGTTGCTTCTCGGGTTAACTGTTCTGATAACTCACTCACCGCACCACCAAAACCTACTTGTAACAGCATTAAGTTTTCTAGAACTTGCTGCATTTTAGGTTTTTTAGAAGATGATAAGTTTAAGGTTTTGATCGGTTCAGTTGCAACCGTTTCATTTTTACCATTCCCATTCCCATTTGTAGACTGTTTAACTTCTGATTGCAGAGAAGAATTTTCTTGTTTCAATTCTTTATAAGCTTCTAAAATCTCAGCTTTGGTGTTGCGATCGCTAACTCTTTTAGCCATTTTTTTCTCCTTTTTGTTTGTGGTTTATTTAACTTAATTTGATTGATGTTGCTGTGATTATTTTTGACTCGAAGAACTTGCAAACGCTCGCATTGCTAAGTCTTGTGCTTGCTTAATTGTGGCTTGTAACTGAGCAGATAAGTCTGCAATTTGTTCATTTTGACGTTGAATAGTTTGTTCCAAAGAAGTTACTTGCAGTTCATAACCTTGTTTCGTTGATTCCCATTCTTTCTCGAATAAATCAGCCTTAACTTTTGCTTCTCGGTTCGCATCTTGAATCGCTTCTTCTTTCGCTTTTACATAAGCTTTTTTCAATTCATCTTCAAAGCCTTCAGCTTTCTTTTTATTAGCTTCAAATTCGACTTTATGTTTCTCTAAAATTTCTTCTCTTTCTGACCAGTTTTTCTCTTTTTCTTGTGTTGTATTTGTCAACTCTCGTTCTAACTTCCGGCGAGTTTCTTCATATTCATCTTGTTCGATTTTGCGCGTTTTTTCAAGTTCATAGTTATAATTTTCTTCTTCCTGCTGACGAATATTAACCAGTTCTTCCTGCTGTTGTTGAACTGTAGCTTCAAAATTGGATTGTTCTTGTTCCCAAGCTTTCCGTTTAGCGATTTTATCTTTATCTAACGTTTCTTGACGCTGGGTGGCATTTTGAGTGAGTAAACTCAGTTTTTCCTGATGTTCTTGACTCAACAAATACAACGCATCTGCAACGACACGAATTTTTTGTAACTCTTGAAGCTGTTGAGTTTCAATTTCAATTGATCGCTTCAGTTCCTCTAATTTAGACGATTCTGTTTTAAGCTGTTCGGAAATTTCAACAATGTTGTTTCCAAAACTAAGCTGTAAATCCGCTAAATTTTTAACAATACTATCAACGGTGTAGGCAGATGTTTTGTTGAGAAGTTCTTTTCCTTTCTCTTTTTCAGCTTCTTCCTCTTTGGTTGAAATTTTAGAATCAACTTTTTTACGCTGTTCAAGAATTTGCTGAAATTTACTAATGATTTGAGTTTTGCTATTTTGAATTGTAGATTCCATGATTGATTTGACCTCAAAATGTTAACAGAAAGTGAGTATTGAACGAAGGTTGAATAGAAAGTGTTTATCCTATTTTAAGCTTTTACCCGAGACTGTCGCTTGCGTAATTGTTCGACAATTTCTTGATGATCGGATACAGCCTTTGAGCGTTCTTCCGTATTTTCACGTAAAAGTGACTTCAAAATTTGTTGACAGCGATCACAACGATTTCCTGGCCAACAATAACAGTTATTGACCAAATTTTTTAACATCAATTTGAGTTGTTTATTTTCTTCTAAAACTGCTTCATAGTTTCGTTGAATTGATTTGATAACACTTTGCATATGTTGAAAATCTGCACATAAACTGTCTAAGTCGTGAACCGCATTTTCTCGAATACGATGACTGAGTTCTTGTTGATTGATAACTGGATAATTTGACTCTGTTTGTTGGATTAGCTTCAGAAAGTTTTTCATTTTTTTAATGTTTCTACCTCTGAACAAAAAAACTAAGATTTTGGGAAGGAGGAACACAAAAAGAACTGCGTCCCCCATTCCAGTGAATTCAGGAGTTAAGAAACCTTAGCCGGAACTTTTTCAGATGCAGGAAGAAGCGCATTTTCCCGACTTGAATCTAAGGAAAGTTCTTCAGTCTGATTTTTGGGAGAGTGAGAGGTGATCAAATAAGCGATATCGTGGGGAGATAAATTATCTAAACAAACCATTGACTTTGTTCCTTCTAAATCAATCATTCGAGATAAGTTGCTTTCCGAGGAGAGAACCGCAGCCGCTTGTTCGATAACTGACCAGTTCGTTCGTTCTTTCCATGTCCATTTGAGGCTATAATAGTTAATAGGTTTTAAAGTGCCATTTTCATCAGGTTTTTGACCGGAATGTTTGATAAATTCGGGTACAAAAATCCCGGTTGCTGGTTCAACTCCTCGGGCTTGAATTGATGCAACTAAACGGTTAAAATCATTCAAACTGCGACTTTTAATATAAGTCACAATGACCACACCTTGGGGGAGATCTCCTGATTCAGCAATGAACCAAATTTGACCCCATAAGGTATTCTGAGTTTGACCTAAACTCCCAAAAAATTTGCTAAATTTGAGAATTGTGATCGAACATTTAGAGCCATATTCTTCATCCCCGATAGTCCATTTTCCCGACTGACAATTGTTGCGAACTGCGATTGGCATTTCCGGAACAAGGATGGCTTCTTTGTGTTTAGCCCCAAAGACAGAAAAGTTAAAGTTATCTGCTATTTTTGACATTTTAATCTTCCTTTTTGTGCTTTTCCGTTGACGATTCTGAGTTGATTGATTATTTTTATCGCTAAAAAATGAACCTTGAACTATCGAATGATATGGTTTTGAGTTGGGGTTTCTTGATAGCTAGATAACGTCTTTTGTTGGGTTTTAATGAGGTGTAAAGTTGCAATCAAACTTTCTAGCATTTCGGCATGAGCTGGGGTAAAATGAATGCTAAAGCCTTCACCATCTCGTGCGTACCCTGGGCAAACTAGAGATGCCGAACCTTGTTCTTCATGGGTGGCAATATACATCCAATCTTCGTCATCCAATTTGTAGTGCGTATCTGTCCAAGTTCTGAGCATAGAGGTTCATCCTCCTGTATATTTCAATCCATTCAAGTGTTTGCACTTTTAATGATTCTTCACACCCTTTAATTCCAATGGGGGTACACCTTATCTAGAGTGCCGTTAGAATTGATGTAAGTTTCAACCCCAGGTGAGGTGAGAGCTATGTTGAAGTTTTTATCAACTATGCCGATAGTAACAGTTGTTGATTTAATCGTCAAGCCATAAGTTGAAATTTACGTCAAACTCGCATATGATCGAGCATAGGAGGGAAATACCGTGGAACAAACATTTGGAAAACTGATTCGTCAAGCCCGCAAGGACAAGGGATACTCCCAACGACAGCTTGCGGCGCTGTTAAAGGTTGATTTTACCTACCTGTCAAAGCTAGAGAATGACCGTGCTGACTACGCCCCCAAAGAAGATGTCATTCGGGGACTGGCGCGAAATCTCGGCATTGATGAGGAGGAGTTAATCTTTTTAGCGGGTCGAATTCCGCAACATTACGAGAATTTTCTCAAGCAAAATAACAAGGAAATAACAGCTTTATTCCGAAGATTGCAAGAGAACCCAAGCTTTGCTAAAAAGATTTTTGATGCTGCCCAGGAGACTGAATAAATGAGTATTCTGAAGCCGTACCGTTTTTATCCGAAAGAATCTATCGAACGGCGGGCGCAGGATATTCTCACTCAAATGCAAACTCAACCCAATTTTGCACCTCAGTGGCCGTTTGAGTCTTCTTTGGTTGCAGATTTTCTCGATTTAGGAGTGGTTTGGGATGAGATTCCTGCCGATGGGGAAGGAGAAATTGCTGCCCGTATTTTACCGACTGAACGAACCATTGAAATTAACGAAAATATCCTCGAAAAACCTCAAGGGTTTATTGAGTCAACTATTGCCCATGAAATTGGTCATTGGGTTTTACACATCAATCAAGATGAAGTCGATGGTGAGGTTAAACAGTTGGAATTACCGTTAGGAGAATACGGGAAAAAGCCCACAACTTCCGAAGAACCATTTGTGTGTCGGGGTTCGGCTTATGACTCAAAAATTGCTTCCATTGAATGGCAAGCGCAGTATTTTGCGAGTTGTTTGTTGATGCCTCAACATATTTTAGAAGAGAAACAGCAGGGCTTAGATCTAACAAAATGGACGGATTTATATAAACTCCGTGATCAGTTAGGAGTCACGATTTCTAATCTCACTAATCGCTTGCAAGATTTAGGTTGGATTACTATCCCTAAAAACACTCGCCAAATTTATCGAGGTCAAGGGGTAACGGAAAATCAGCAGCGTTTGTTTGGATAGTTAGTTCTCAACTTAAAACCCAGTTTATTTTGAGAAAGTGAGTAGAGGCGTTGTCATCAACGTCTCTAAATAAATATAGATGGGTGTAATCAACCTGACTTTATTTTTTAGATAAAAATCCGAAATCAAAAATTAAAGCCATAGTTCTAAAAAAAATCAATAAAGACTATAATACAAATCTCTATCTAGAGAGAGAGGATGACTCAAACGAGATCACCAAAGAGGGAGTTCAGTTAAAAAACAAACATAGTCCTAAAGTTATAAATCAAGCTAAACTGCTTCAAAAATCAGAATCTTTGTTTTACAATGGAGCGTACAGATTAAAAACTGTATTTCTTGTGCAAGCAGTTCAGCTTGGGTTGATCCAAAATAAAAGTACAATGCTATTCTCAAAATTTTAGCAAAATCAACTCTGACTTTAAAGTTGATTGTAAAGTTGATTGTAAAATATATATAAAAACAGGCAAATGACCATTAACTCAAACCATACTTCTATAAATAACGAACATTATACAACGGCAATTGTTGGTGCCGGCTTTACAGGTTTGTTTACGGCTTTACATTTGTGCCATCATAACTATTTACGACCGACTATTTTAATTGATCCTCAAGAACGTTTTGTGTTTAAACCTTTACTCTATGAAGTTTTAAGTGGAGAAATGGAAGTTGATCAAGTTTTACCTCGCTATGAAGAACTTTTAGACTGTAGCAATATTACTTATATTCAAGGAAGTGTAGATGAAATTGATTTCAAACACCGTCAACTTAAACTTTCATCAGGTTTAGACTATTCCTATGAAAATTTAGTCTTAGGATTAGGAAGTGTTGCTTGTTATTTTGGGATAGAAGGTGCTAGAGAAAATACGTTTGCATTTCGCAATGGTGATGATGCCATGACCCTCAGAAATCACCTCCGACAACAGTTGCAACTCGCCACCCAAACGGAAGATGAAACTGCACGTCATCAGCTTCTTACAATTGCGATTGTTGGTGCAGGGCCATCAGGAATTGAAATCGCCAGCACCTTAGCAGACTGGCTGCCCCAATGGTATCATCAACTCGGAGGAAATCCTGCTGAAGTTCAGGTAATTATTCTCGATATGGTGTCTGAAATTCTCACAGGTGATATTAATGTTCATCTCAGAGAAAAAGCTGAAAAAGCTTTACAGGAACGAGTGGTTCCGGTAGAAGTCCGACTCGAAGCAAAAGTTAGTGAAGTTTCCCCCGAATATTTAGAATATAAACAAAATAATCAACTGCATAAATTAGCAACGGGAACTGTGATTTGGACGGCGGGAAATGCGGTTCATCCATTGATTAAAAAATTGTCAATTTCCCCAGAACAACATGATCAACAAAACCGTTTGCGAGTTACACCCACATTACAATTACGAGAGTTTCCAGAAGTATTTGTGGGGGGAGATAGTGCAGTTTTAGATCAGGCTTTACCCCCAACGGCGCAAGTCGCTTATCAACAAGGAATTGCTATTGCTAATAATCTGATTGCGTTGGCTGAACAGGAACTGCTTGAACCCAGTGAAATTAAGTTGCGAGGTACATTAATGAAGTTAGGACTTGAAGCAGCAGCAGCAAATTTATTTGAGCGATTTGTGATCGCAGGTCAACCGGGTCATTTAGTTCGTCAGGGAACTTATTTAGAACTTTTACCCACTCCGGTTCACAATTTTAAAGCGACTGTAGATTGGATAACGGATGAGATTTTTAATGACCACGCACCACCGAGTCCATCTCGACAGAAAGTTGTTCGTTAGTGTAAGAGAGCAAAGATTTAATTCTAGTTTTTTGTTGTAAACTTAAGGAGAATAAAAATGACATCTATGACATCTACTGCTGAATTAGAACGGTTAAGTACAAGAGTTGTGAGTGAGGCAATTGTCCGACGGTTTTGGAACCGAGTCTGGAATGCGGGTCAACTCGAAATTTTCAAAGAATTGGTGACGGAAAATTGTTTATTCTACTGTGGTGGAAATGCAATTGAAACCCAATCAAAAATGATCAACTTGATTAAACAGTTTAGAAAGGAAATCAAGAATTTTGAATTTATAATAGAAGATCTATTTGCTTACAATCAAAAAGTTGTAACTCGTTGGCGAATTCAGGGGATTAATAATGGATTTTCAGAAGAAAGTTATAAAGGAGAACCCATTGAGTTAACGGGAATTACAATTTTTGAGTTGGAAGGAAATAAAATTAAAAAAGGATGGCTTGAAAAAAGTTAAATTAAACGATGATTAACGTAATAAAAAGTAACAAAGAATTGCTGCGAGTCATTTTAGCTGTTTGTATTATCGTTGCAGGAATTCTACACTTTGTCGTACCGGAACCGTTTATTAGAATTGTACCCGATTTTCTGCCCTCACCTGCGGCTTTAGTTTATATTAGCGGTGTTTTTGAAATACTCGGGGGAATTGGACTGTTAACTCCTCCGGTTTCTCAATTCGCTGCTTGGGGACTTCTAGCATTATTTATTGCCGTATTTCCTGCTAATATTAATATGGCAGTCAATCATATTCATATTGATGGCATACCGGATGGAAATTGGTTTCAGGCGATTCGGCTTCCTTTTCAAGCTGTTTTAATTACTTGGGCTTATTGGTATACTAAACCTGATGATAATCCGAAACAAGCTTCTATTATTCCCGGTTTACTCCGTTCTTAAGAGTTGCTGATCAAATTTCAGTTAAACTTTAACGATAGAAATCGCTTTATTTTCAATGTTTAAGGAAAAATGACTCAGTTAGAGAATCAGCCGATTACCGTTTCTCCGATGGATGAATTCAATCAAACTTTGGTTGAAAATTTGCATCCCTCTCACTGGAAAAATCCCCAACCTGAACGCTGTTACAATTTAGTCGTTATTGGGGGTGGAACAGCAGGATTAGTAACCGCAGCAGGTGCAGGTTTATTAGGTGGAAAAGTCGCATTAATTGAACAGAATTTGTTAGGAGGAGACTGTACAAATGTCGGTTGTGTTCCTTCAAAAGCCTTAATTCGTTCCAGTAGAATTGCTGCTGCTGTCGGTATTGCTTCTGAGTACGGAATTCCGGTTCCAGAGAGTGTGAAAGCTGATTTTTCTGTCGTCATGGAACAAATGCGAAAAGTGCGATCGCAAATTAGTTCTAACGATTCTGCGGCTCGATTTCAAGAAGAATTTGGAGTTGATATTTTTCTCGGAAAAGCTCATTTTTCGAGTTCACAAACTGTTGATGTTCGCGGAGAAAAACTGCGCTTCAAGAAAGCTGTAATTGCTACGGGTTCTCATCCAATTATACCCCAAATTGCAGGTTTAGAAACAGCAGGATATTTGACGAATGAAACCGTATTTTCTTTAACCAAACTTCCGGAATCTCTGGCTGTTATTGGGGGGGGTTATATTGGCTGTGAACTCGCTCAAACCTTTCAACGTCTGGGTTCAAAAGTTATTTTATTGCAAAGAGGAGATCAAGTTCTTAAACGTTCCGATATTGAAGTTTCAGATCTTATTCAAGAGGTATTTGCACGGGAAGGAATCTATACAGTTTTAAATGCAGATATCAAGCGAATAGAGTCGGAAGATGGCAAAACTATTTATTATGATGTTTTAGGAATTGAAGAACAATCTACTGTTGATGAAATTATTGTCGCTACCGGAAGACAGCCCAATATTAAAGGCTTAAACTTAGAAGCAGTTGGGGTTAAATCCGATCCAAAAAAAGGAATTATTATTAACGATTACTTGCAAACAACTAATCCTAATATTTATGCGGTTGGGGATGTTTGTATGGAGTCAAAATTCACCCATGCGGCGGATGCGGCGGCGAGAATTGTCGTTCAAAATGCTTTATTTTCACCGCTTGGAATCGGACGAAAAAAACTCAGCAGTTTGATTATTCCCTCCTGTGCTTATACCGATCCCGAAGTCGCTCAAGTGGGGATAACGGAAGCCGAAATTTTGCAAAAACCCGAAAAAGTGAAAACGTTTTACGTGCCACTAAGCGATATCGATCGCGCTTGTATTGATAGACAAACGAATGGGTTTGCTAAAGTTCACGTTCGTCACGGAACCGATAAAATATTGGGCGCGACAATTGTATCCGCACACGCCGGAGAAATGATTAATCAAATCACCTTGGCAATGGTGGGAAATGTGGGATTAAGAACGATTGCCAATACAATTTATCCCTATCCAACCCAATCGGAAGTGATTCGGAAAGCGGCGGATAAATACAATTTTACCTGGTTAAAAGGATGGGTGAAAAAATTGGCTTCAATTTGGTTGAGTTGGCAACGTTAAAACTTACTAATTAAGATAATTATAACAAAAATCCGGCTGTTGCCGCAACAATTAAATTGGTTAAAACTCCGCCAATCATCGCTCGAATTCCTAATTCAGCCAGTTCACTGCGACGTTGAGGCGCAATCCCACTTAAAGCCCCAATTTGAATCCCAATAGATCCAATATTGGCAAAACTACAGAGGGCAAATGTAGCAATTCTAATCGAACGTTCGGAAAGCGCATTATTTTTAATCATTTCTGCTAAATCTACATAAGCAATAAACTCGTTTAAAATGATCTTTTTTCCAATTAACGCAGCAACTTGACTGGCATCACCCCAAGAAACACCTGTCAATAATGCTATCGGATATAATACCCAACCTAAGATTAAATCTAAGGAAAGTTGAGGATAGCCAAACAATCCCCCAAACCAACTTAAAACCGCATTTAAAAAGGCAATTAACGCTAAAAAAGCAATAATCACCGCCGCAATATTAACCGCTAGTTTTGCCCCTTCTATCGCACCCGCCGCCGCCGCATCGACAACATTTGTCGCCGTTTTTTCGACGTTTAATTCTAACTTTCCTGCGGTTTCTGGTTTTTCGGTTTCAGGGTAGAGTAATTTAGACATTCCTAACGCACAGGGCGCCGCCATTACCGACGCTGAAATCAAGTCTCTAGCGGAAATTCCAAAAGACACATAAGCCGCCAAAACTCCCCCCGCTACAGTGGCAAAACCTCCCGTCATTACGGTGTTTAATTCCGATTTAGTCATGGTGTTGATAAAGGGTTTAACCAAAAGCGGTGCTTCCGTCATTCCCACAAACACATTCGCCGCATTAGAAAGAGATTCCGCCCCCGATGTTTTTGTGGTTTTTAACATCACCCAGGCGACGGCTTTAACGATTTTTTGGAGAAGACCGAGATAATATAAAACAGACACAAAAGACGAGAAAAAGATAATAGTTGGTAAGACTTTAAACGCAAAAAAATGTTCTTCGTAGTTTTCCCCAAAGACAAATTTAGCCCCCTCAACGGTAAAATCTAAAAAACGGGTAACAACAAGACCAATGGCATCAAAAACTAAATAAGTTCCAGGAATTCTGAGAATAATTACAGCGAGAATAAATTGTAACGCAATTCCCCAAATAACAGGTCGCCAAATTACAGCTTTTCGATTCACAGAAAGACTATAACCTATTCCCAAAAACACAACAATACCCAATAATGAAATTAAATTTTCCATGTAATTAACGCTATAAATATTAGTTGAAAAACATTAACCAAAACGGACTGTCATAAACACAAACCGCACCACAAAAACTCCGGCTAAAATCCAAGTTGCGAGGGAAACTTCGCGGCTTTTTCCTTGAAAACTTTTCAGCAAAGGATAGCTAATAAATCCAATCGATAATCCTTCGGCAATGGAGAACGTTAACGGAATGGTAAACAGCGTTAAAAATGCCGGAATTGCTTCTCCTAAATCTTGCCAATGAATTTGGGCAATATTAGATAGCATTAATACACCAACAATCACTAATGTGGGAGTAGTGGCATAGGCAGGAATGGCTTTTAAAACCGGAATAAATAGAATAGATAACCCCAATAATATGGCCGTAATTACAGAGGTAAAACCCGTGCGTCCACCTTCGGATACACCCGCCGCCGATTCAATATAAGTGGTGACACTAGAAGTTCCTAAAATTGCGCCTGATGTTGTGGCAATTGCATCCGCCATTAACGCTTGATTTGCCCGAGGAAGTTCGCCATTTTCATCAATATAACCCGCTTTCATCGCTACACCTGTGAGTGTTCCAATTGTATCAAATAAATCAACAAATAAAAATACAAATGTAACGGCTACAAAATCAATAAAATTATTAGCATTGAGGTTAACAAGTCCTAAAAAAGCCTCTCCAAATAATTCTTTGGGAAAAGGCGGAAATTCCAGAATTCCTTGAGGCCAAGGAGTTATTCCTAAAATCCAGCCTAAACTTGCAGTGGCTAAAATTCCCCATAATAAAGCGCCTTTGATTCGACGAACAACCAAAGCAGACGTGATCAAAATTCCGGCAATTGCTACTAACGTTTGGGGTTCTCTGAGACTCCCAAAAGCTGTTTTTGTGACTTCATTCGCCACAATAATTCCTGCACCTCCTGTTTCAAGATTACTCGCCAAACCAATATAAGCAATAAACAAACCAATTCCCGCAGCCGTAGCACTTTTTAATGAGTTTGGAATTGCAGTAATAATTTGACGGCGAATATTACTGAGGGTTAATCCGATAAAAATTAATCCCTCAATAAAGACAGAACTTAACGCTAATCTCCAGTCGATTCCTAGCCTTAAAACCACCGTATAAGCAAAAAAAGCATTCAGTCCCATTCCTGGTGCTTGAGCAAACGGATAGTTGGCTAATAATGCCATAATTAACGTGCCAATTGCCGCAGAAATTCCCGTCGCTACGACTAATTGAGGAAATAAATCTCCCGATTGATTAATATAAATTGCATCGGATAAAATAATCGGATTAACGACTAAAATATAAGCCATCGTCATAAATGTAGTGATTCCGGCTAGGGTTTCTGTACGGAAGTTGGTTTGAAAGTGTGCAAACTGAAAATAACGGGCGATCGCATTTAGCCTACCTCGGTTTGGTGGAGGATGATGATCGAAACTCATTTAAACTGACTCTATCAAGATATTTCGCTATCATATCAAACCTCAATCCTTTTTCTGAAACTCTCCAAAAATATTTAGAACACGGGTTGATGACTCGTCATTTAATCAATAAAATGATATACTATAAAATCTATAGACTAATCCAGTCGAGCAATTATCCTTTTAACATTATTAATCTCAACTCCATTTAAAGCTTCACATTTACAAAAAGAAACTTCATAACTTTACTCATACAAACCTGATGCCATCTCAAACTTCTATTAAAGCCTTTCGAGGCGCATTTTTTGACTGTGTTGCCGATCCTTTTTATGGGTCAGTAGAGGAGAGTATTCGCTATATACCCGATGGTTTACTGATTGTCGAAAATGGAAAAATCAAGGAATTTGGTAGCTATGAACATCTACAACCTCAATATTCCGATGTTGAATACATTGCTTACCCTGACAAATTAATTGTGCCGGGATTCATTGATTTACACGTTCATTATCCGCAAACAGAAATGATTGCTTCTGATAGTAATCAACTGTTAGATTGGTTAGAAAGATACACATTTTTAACAGAATCTAAATTTAAAGATCCAGATTACTCCCAACACATTGCCCAATTTTTTCTCAACGAACTTCTGCGAAATGGTACCACAACCGCTGTGGTTTTAGCCGCAGTTTTTTCCGAGTCTGTAGATGCCTTTTTTGAAGCGGCAAACTCCCGAAACTTGCGAATGATTGCGGGTAAAGTGATGATGGATCGTCATGCACCTGAATATTTACTCGATACCGCAAAATCTTCTTATGAAGAAAGTCAAAAACTCATTGAAAAATGGCACAATAAAAATCGCCTTCTCTACGCTGTTACTCCTCGGTTTGCGATTACTTCAACACCCCAACAACTCCATCTCGCGGGGAAACTCCTGCAAGAATACCCCGATGTTTATCTACACACTCATCTGTCTGAAAATGTCAATGAAATTAAATTTGTTGCTGAACTTTTTCCAGACAGTTTAGACTATTTACAGGTTTATGAACAATTTGGATTAGTCGGGAAACAATCAATTTTTGCTCATGGAATTCATCTTTCCGACTCCGAGTTTCAACGGTTATCAGAAACTCAATCTGCTATTGCTTTTTGTCCGACTTCTAACTTATTTTTAGGAAGCGGACTTTTTAAACTCCATCAAGCCAAATCTAGAGAATATCCAATTCCTGTGGGTTTAGCAACCGATGTCGGCGGCGGAACGAGCTTTTCTCTCCTCCAAACTGCCCACGAAGCCTACAAAGTCACCCATCTTCAAGGACAAAATCTATCCGGTTTACAAGCTTTATTTCTGGCTACATTAGGGAGTGCAGAAGCCTTATCTTTAGACGATAAGATTGGAAACTTTGAGATTGGTAAAGAAGCAGATTTTGTGGTATTAGATGGGCGAGCAACCCCATTGTTGGCATTGCGAACTCAAGGTAAAATACACGCTAAAACGATAGAAGAAATAGCGGATTTTATATTTTCTCTCATCATCTTAGGAGATGATCGATCCGTAGCTGCCACTTATATTTTAGGAGAACAGGCTTACATCCGAAGTTAACCAGATTGATCATCAATTTTTCATCTTAATAACCCACAATAACTTGCCACAAACACACCGTTAAAATTCCAATCGCTAGATGCTGAGGTAATAAAAACTTAAACGATTGACGGGCAATTTTCTGTGTTAGAATAATCGCCGTAATTTCACCAAATATCAAGACCGTTCCCTGTAAAAAACCAATGACAGCCGGATGAGCTACTAATACAGGTAATCCCTCACCATCTAAACCGAAAGTCGCCAAAGCCACCGGAAGAATACGTCCCCCTTCAGACAACCCCAACCGCAGATAATGGGCTAAATTCCCCGCTAAAACCAGCGGTAAATATCCATAAGCTAATTCCACAAACGAGCAAGATTTAAAATTCGGAAAAACCTGACGAATTCCTTGGATGAAAAGATGAGCTAAAAGCGGTATAAAGACTGGTAAACTCAAAGCCGCCACCGATATCCATAAATGAGGTTGAGGCTGAAGTAAATTCCAAGGTAAATTCAACTGGGTTTGTAACTCGGGAAGATGATGTAAAAAAACCGCTCCCAACATCAAAAATAATAAAGCCACCTCATAACTGCGAGAAACATGAGTTGTCCACAATTCAATTCCCGGTGGACGTAAATTAAACTCTACCGAACGATGAGGACAAGCCTTGAGACAAGTCATACACAAAACACAGTCTCGGTTATCTTCTAATTGAGCCGGATGAGAATACAATGGACAGCCATTGGTAGCCATCCCTTCACCTTTTTCTGGCCCTCCTTTGTAACATTGATAGGTGGTACATTCTGCCGAACAAGTGCCTTGCTGCGCCCTCAATTCCGTCATTGAAAGTTTAGCAAACATCCCATTCATTCCCCCTATCGGACAGAGATAACGACACCAAAACCGCCGTTCAAATAGAGCCGAGAAAATCATCGCTCCAGCCGTAATTAACAGCAGTAAACAAGCCGATAAATATGCTGTATTCGTTAAATCCCAGAGTTCTTCCCAGAGTAAAATTAAAGCAAATAATCCAAACAAAAACCATCCACCCCAATCTTCAGCAATCTCTCTCGGCCAGCGTTTAAGTTTGCGGGGAAACAACCACAGCGATAATTTTTGGGTAACTTCTCCATAGATCATAAACGGACAAACCGCACACCAAACTCGCCCTAAAAATGGAAATCCGATCAGAACTATCGGCCACCACCACGCCCAAAATAAATTTAAAGCAAAATTTTCTGAACGGGTTTGCGGGCCGAAAAATAAAACTCCAATAATTAATGCAAATGCAGTTAATGTAAAACCATAATTAATTCGATCCGGCCACCAAGGACTGCGAAGAAAATGGCGAAGTCCGGGATAAGTATTCAGTAAATTCAGACGAAATTGTTTTTTCTTGGTTTGCGACGGCCAGATAATTTCTTCGGTAATTTCTAAACCGCCTTGGAGTTGAATAATTGCCCGTTCAACTAAGTTGCGAAGTTCTCGTAAATTATTAGGAAAATCATAGGCTTGTAGTCGTCGTAAGGCTTCGGGAGTAACCCGAGCTTTTTCAATACCTTTAGAGCGACAAATTAAACTAATATAGTATTTGACCCAATCTTCTAAGTCTGCTTTTCTCACCCGCAACGGGGGAACTTTAATTAAATTATCGACGATAGAATTGAGTTCTGAGATGGCTTTTTCAGAGACAATAATAATTTGAGCTTCACAGGTTTTAGTCGGGGCAGCAGGTTCTCCTGGACGACTAACTGGACTGTAGGTTTTGGTTCTTACCAGGTTAACAATTACAGGTAAAAGTTCAGGAGGAAGATCATGTACATTATTAAAAATTAAGGTGCCTTCGCCCAACGCTTCAATCAATCCTGGCTTTCCCCCAACTCGACCTAATAATTCAGAACCGCTTGTTTGTACGGTGCTACAATCGAGTTTAATTAGAGGTTTACGTCGCTCCGATGAACCAAAATGAATTAACGCCGCAATATTATCTTTTTCCAGTCCCGGTTCACCAAAAACTAACACAGACTGACGGTTTTTTGCAGCTTGTTTAATTTGCGATCGCAGTCGAACCGCATAGCGACTTCTTCCGACAATTCCCCGTCTTGCTTTCGGGACTAAATAGGGTTGTAAAATCAGGAGTCGTTCCTGTTCATAAACCAGTTGAGAAGATAATGCTTCGACTTCCTCAACTAATTGCTGAGAAAACGCCTGAGAAATTTCAGGATATTGACTCACCAATTGATTAAATGCTTCTGTTTTAATCAACCACAATTCACACTCACTCAAAGTGACCAGGGTTTGTCGAACAGGTTTATTGAGCAAAAGTTCTTGAAGATTGATCACCGATCCGGGTAATAAGCCATAGGAACGCAACTGATCGCTTTCGGCTTCGAGATGACCTGAGCGTAGAATGTAGAGTCCCTCTGGCGATTTTGCTTCTGTGACAATCATGTTTTGGGCTTCTACCCTGCGGTGTTCGAGTCGGCTCGCGATCGCCTCCAGAATCTCTCGGTTGAGCAAGCTCAAAGCACTTCGTTCTTGTAGCCATGTCACCAACTCTTGAACATCCATCGTTGGTTCTCCCGTTTACCTTTGCTTTATATTTTAAAGGAGAAGTGACAGATTGCGAAAACCATGATCGAACTTTCTAGTTTTTGGGTTCCCTTAGCTCTTTTAGGTTTAATTGTACTGGCGGCTATTTTTTTTAGTTTGAGCCGTTAAATTAACCCACTAAAATTTCTAATCAATCAAGTGATTTGTCATCGCAAACCGAACCAATTCTGCTCGGTTATTACTCTCTGTTTTTCTCAATAAACTACTGACATATTTTTCAATTGTTCTTGGACTTAAATGCAGTTTTTCGCCAATTTGTACATTGGAGCGTCCTTCTGTTAAGAGATCCAAAACTTGTTGTTCTCGCTCAGTTAAATTAATCTCATGAGATAAAGTAGAAGTTGCTCCATTGATCACGACCACAGACTCACTGACTCGACTTCGCAACTCTGACTCGATCAATTGTGATCGCTCTAATAAAGCCCGAATGACTACCCCCAATTCATCCAATTCAAAAGGTTTGGGTAAGTAATTATCGCAGCCCAATTGATAACCCCGAATTCGGGATTGAATAGCGGTGTGAGCGGTTAAAAAAATCACAGGCAGCAGACGAAAAGCTGGACGAGAACGGATACGCTTAACGAGATCATAGCCGTCCATCTCAGGCATAGTAATATCGGTGACGATCAGGTGAGGTTTGTGTTTATCTACCAACTCAAGAGCCTCCTGACCATTCTCAGCAGAAATCACAGTGTAACCTGAAATTTCAAGATAATCACTAATCGAGAGGCGAGTCCCGAAGTCGTCATCTACAACCAATATCGTTAGGGGCATAGGACGGGGACTGGAAATTTAAACCGGAAAGATGACTTAGCGTTGATCGTTTTGGATTTAGCCTTTTTTGACCAAATCAAACAAGCAAACGTTATCGCTTACATTTGTTAAGCTTATCAATTATACCTTGTCTTGGAGTGAAATCCAATATTAGAAATGAGTGAGGGAGTTGATTACCCTGATCCCCACTCATTTTTTCTGTTTTTGCTTAATGAAGTTAAGCTCTGTAGCTGATCGTCAAACTCGCAGGTTGAGCCAGATTTCCTTGTAACACAACACCGCGATCATTAGCGGCGAGATGTCGCAGAATCTTGTAGGCTTGTTCCACATTTTCAGAAGCACCTGCTTTGTTCACCAAAGCCTCTAAAGACAGTGCAGTGCGTTCTGCTTTTAACACTTTCAACAGGTCTTGCTGCAAGTTCAAGACAGTAGCTGCGGCTTTCTTTCCGGCTTCAACTCCGGGTTGATGATAAGCATTAATATTCACCAAAAACCCATACAAACTCACCGCTCGTTCATACAAAGCAATCAGCGCACCCACATGGCGAGGGGTTACCTCTGGGATTGTAATTGTAATCGAATCCCGCTGATTTTCATACAACGCTTGTCGAGTTCCTTGCAAAAATCCCGAGAGATAATCGCCTGCGGTGACATTCGGTTCCACTTCCGGGGACGGCCCAAGACGATCTTGCAACACCTCAATAAAAGTCGCAAAAAAGTTCGGGACTCCATCACGCAACTGTTGGACGTAGGCGTGTTGATCGGTCGAACCCTTGTTTCCATAAACTGCGATCCCCTGGTTAACAACATTGCCATCGAGGTCTTTTTCTTTCCCCAAAGACTCCATCACCAACTGTTGCAGATAGCGGCTAAACACTTGCAAACTGTCTTTGTAGGGCAGCACAACCATGTCTTTTTCGCCCTTACCGTTGCCCACATAGTACCAACTCAGAGCCAGTAACGCCGAGGGGTTCGTTTTCCAGTCGGGTTTACGGGTTGCCCCATCCATGACTTTTGCCCCTTCTAGCATGGCGCGAACATCAATCCCTTGCAATGCCGCAGGTAACAGGCCAACAGCGGAGAGTTCCGAAGTTCGTCCCCCCACCCAGTCTGCCATCGGAAAGGTATCGATCCAACCTTCTGACTTGGCGAGTTGATCGAGTTTGCTGCCGACTCCAGTTGTTGCGATCGCGTGTTTGCTAAAATCTAAGCCTTGAGTTTCGTAGGCGTGCTTGGCTTCTTTCATCCCGTTACTGGGTTCGGGAGTGCCGCCCGACTTAGAAATCACCAGAGTTAAAGTGCTACTGAGTCTATCTTTTAACTCACCCAACACTCGATCAATGCCATCGGGGTCAGTATTATCGATAAAATGAATTTTCAGGGGCGGAGAGTCTGGTGTCAAGGCTTGTGCCACAAATTGCGGCCCAAGTGCCGAACCCCCAATACCGATGGAGAGTAAGTCGGTAAATTTGGGCGCACCAGGGGGTTTCACCTGGCTGGTGTGAACCTTTTTCGCAAAGGCTTCTATTTTTTCGAGGGTACTAACAATTTCTTGTTTAATTTCCGGTGTCGGAGCAATTTCGGGATCTCTTAACCAGTAATGACCGACCATCCGGTTTTCATCCGGGTTCATGATCGCTCCGCCTTCTAAGGCTTCCATGTCTTTGAACGCTTTGTCAAACTTCGGCTTCATCGACGTACAGAAGGAATCATCGAAGCGCACGCGACTTACATCGAGGTATAACCCCAAACCTTCGTGATAGTATAACCAATCTTGGTAGCGTTGCCAAAGTGCTGAGGCATCCATAGTATCGTCTTCCGCTAATTACAAAAGCTAATGCAGAATTCGCTCAAACTGCCGTTAACCAGAAAAGCCGGACCAGAGCGCCCAATTTTTCCAGATCACGTTAGGTTGTGGTCAGCTAGAGCAAGCCTACTCTCACAACAGCCCTTAATTTAGCATTAGTATTGGAGGAGGAAGGTGTTTCATTTACCAAATCTAAAGATTTTATCGCTTATTCACATCGATCCTAGACCGAAAAACAAGTCATCGGGAAAGAGGGATGAATTGAAGACTTCACAACACCATTAAATTTCAGGTTTCGGTAAAATTCGGATAAACTTAACAATTTGACCCGTCACCTCAATACCAATAAAATAATCATCAAGAGTAAAGCGATAAAAAATCCGGCTGGAGTCCAACGAATGCAGTTCGGGTAAGTTGTATAAGTTATCCAGTTGCTGGAATTGAACAAAGACAAAATCATACACCCGTTTATAAACTAGGGGTTCTAAACTGATTAAGTCTCTCAGGAAAGAGCGAGCATAACGCACGTCAAGGTTCACAAAAAATTCAGCAATCGTACAAATAAATCGATTAAAGTTTGATTTGATAATATTATTGCTTAAAGTTTCATCAGATAATCATTAGAAAGCACCCGCATTGCTTCCTCGGTGGTGAAAGAGTCCCCCGGTTTTAAGGTTCTTTGAGCATATTGAATCGCTTTTAGCATATAAGCATCATAATATAACGTGGTTAGGAGTTCCCAAGCCCGTTCTAACTCATCTTTCGGCATTTGGTCAACTAAATTATGTAATTGCTGGCGACGTATTTTCATTTTCTCTCCATTCAATCGGCGATTTAGTAGTGTACAAGATAACTTTACTCACTTCAATATCGCACAATTTCCTCTCGATTGCGGTTAGTCTGTATAACGACGCTCGAACCGAGGATCTAAATAATGTCTCTTTTTCAGGTTACAACTTCGACACAGGGTTTGCAGGTTGCTAATATCATTACTTCCTCCTTTGGCTAAGGGAATAATATGATCAATCGTTAATTCTGTTTCTAAGTTAGTTTTTTGACAACTTTGACAACAATAATTATCCCGTTCAAAAACATATTTTCTAACTGCTGGCGGAATAATAATTCTCGGTGTTTTTTTGTTCATATGATTGCTTTCCTCCAAAAAAAACTTGTAGAGGCGTAGAGTATACGCCCATAACTTCTACTAAAGTTGTACTAAAATTCAAGAATTAGTTATGTTCAGTTTCACTTTCCATTAACTTCTGACGTAAATCATCTAAAGGTGACTCAGGTTCAGAAACTTCGGGTTCATCAGGACAAAATTCAACAATAACTTTTAATCTGACTTTTCCTTTTTGCCATCCCGTTGAACCAGGCTTTAAAATTTCACATTCTTTACCCTTATTAAACCACTCTCCATTCGGATCTTCAAGTTCATCAGAATGTTCGATTGCAGCATTTTTTACTCCCTGGTAATCTTTTAGAGAACTGACAAAAGAACGAGATACACGTCCGGTTAAAGCCGTGATAATCTTGTCTTTTAAACTACCAACTTTATAAGTTTCATCCTGAAAGGAAAAAACATCATTCTCACTACAGTTTTGCAAAGTAATATTATCTTCCATTTTACTCAATCTCCTGATTTTTTATATTATATATCACGATCTTACCCCCACCAACCTCCCCAATCCCTCCGCCTACGGCACCTCCCTTAAAAAGGGAGGCAGGAGGAGGCTATTAATTAAATTTACCCCCACCAACCTAATAAAAACCTTTCTATTTACTCCCCTCTCCTTACCCCCCTTTCAAAGGGGGGATCAAGGGGGGATAGATAGGGGTTAGGGGAGAGGTTTTTAATCTCGTAGGAGAGGGGTTGGGGGAGAGGTTTTAACTCTTAAAAATCCGTCGAAACCAACCCATTTTCAGACTCGGAAATCTCCGCAAGTTTTTCTTCTAAACTCTCCGTCGATTTTACCTCAACAACCACAGGTAAAGTCAATAAATCCATCTCCGAAATATCCGGTAACGTTTTGCGATCTAGTCGCATCATTTCCAAACACTGGTTAATTCCTTGAACTGATTTGTTGTAAGCCTCAATTTTTTCCTTCAACTCAACTTTTTGTTTCTCATTCGCTTCCAACTGTGCGGAGGCTTCTTTATCCAACGTTTTCGCCAAATGTTCGCAAGCTTTCTCATGCTGTTGCAAAATATAATTCGCCAGGGTGCGAGACGGTTCTAACAAATGATGAATCAGGGTTTGATTCACCGTTGGGCGATAAGTTCTGAGAATCGTTTCCCCAATTTTTGGATCAAAATCAATCTTCAACAATTGACGAATAGCGGGTTCAGCTTTCACCATACTTTCATAGTCATAACCCCGACAAGCTTCTTGCAAAACTTGACGCAATTGAAACACCGAAACCGTACCCTCTGAATAAAATTCGGGACGTTCTCGAATATAGCGATCGCATTCTGTTTTTGACTCATTTACTAACGCCGCTTTCGCCAGTTCACACCAACGTTTTAAATTTTGTTCAACGCCGTTATCATTCCCCAACAAGCGATACAATTTGCTGTAATAATCCGCTTGACGAACTCGTTCTAACAGTTGATAAAAGAAATTCTCTATCAACTCCTTAGACGCCTCGACTAAAACCGCTTCTAACTCATTCGCTAAGTAATAGAAAGCCTCGGCTAAAATTCCCATAATGGGGACTACAGCATTGCGTCTGTGGCTGGCTTGGGCGCGTTGGTGAGTTTCACCCACAGAGAAGCTTCTAATTAACACATCCAAGCGGCTAATCATCCGTCGCTGAAGTTTTTTAAAATCCTCCTCAAAGGCTTGATTTTCATCACTCGCCACCACTAGATTTAACTCTTTCTCGATGTGTTGACAAAATTCATCGCCAATTTGTTTGAGTTCAGTATTTAGCTGTCTTAACTTCTGTTCTTTGAGTGCATCAACTTCACGGGGTTGACTCTCTAACTCTCGCCAAGCTTTCAGATAAGATTCCCGCAAACTAATACAAATATGTTGTAAATCATTCGCTAAGACTTCAAACAGTTGGGGTCGTTTTTCTTCCAATAAATAGCGGGTCATTGCGTCGCGGAATTCTTCAACGCCGCTATCTTGAATCAAATATTCGAGAACCGAATTTCCTAGAGAATTGAGAATAACCGTATATTTCTCATTGGGATTGTTTACACTTAAAACCTCTGGAGGAATTCGGAACTGACTGGAAGATAAACGTCCCGAAACCAAACAGTAACGGTTAAACTCATTCACAAACTGCAGTGTATTTTCAACTCCATTCTCACTGTGAATACTTTCGGCAAAAATAGAATCTAAACCCCAACGATCAGATTGATAGGTTTGTTGTTGAACTAAGTTGCTATAAAACCCGAGTAAACCACTTGTTTTGTAAATGCGAGTTGTATCGCGAAAATCAGTTCTGATAATCGTCTCTAATTCAGAACGCAACTGATCATTATACCAAGTTGCATCGATATAGTTAAACACATAAAACACGCGATCGCGAATTGCAGAACTTCCTTGCATTTTTTCCAGAAGTTCAGTTTCTGGTGTTGTCATTGCTCCATTTTTTGCTACTGCCGGAACAAAAACAACCGCCGAAGTTTCTGGATTTTCGATTTTATCGTAAGCAATTTGAGCGTCTTTTTTAACAGGTGCATCAATTCCCGGCGTGTCAATAATAACGTTACCATCTTTTAGCAGGGAATGATAACAGTAATATTCAATTCGTTTGATAACCGCACTATTTTTACTCCGGCGTGCAAATTTAGCCGCTTCTTCAATATTTGATGCGTGAAAATGCTCCATTGAATAAGTTGCATTATTCAGGGTTTGAATGCGATCGCGGTTGGCTTCAAATCCTTCTAATAACAACTCCAATGCTTTCGCTTGTTTAGCTCGTTCCGAATGGGCTTCGCCCCCTTCAATCTCTAAAATCTCTTGGGCTTTCCGTTGTAAATATTGAACGGTTTCCGGCTGATTAATATTCCCAACCAGAGGTAAATTTAACAGTTCGCACAACGTTTTTACCTGTTCGCGAATTTCAACTTCACTCAAAAATGTTAATACAACTCGTTCTTGATTTTGTTCGGCATAGCGGATATAACATTCGGTTCCGGTGGCGTGTCCTTCGGCGCTGTAGAGGAGTTTTCGCCCCAACAATGCGTTAATTAACATCGACTTCCCCGCACTGAAAGCCCCCGCAAAGACAATTTCAAACGTCGGAGAAATCACCTTATCGAGGGCGGCGCGTACCCCACTCACATCCTGTTGTCGCAGTGTTGGTTCACTGTGTAGCAGTCCCAGTAGACTTTCAACTTGTTCTTGCAAATTTTGACACTGTGGTATACCCTGGTTCATGATCACAAGCTCCTATTCAGGTTTGCCGATAAAAGTAATCTATCTAACATTGTTATCCGAGTCTAAGCATTCTGAAAACGGGGTTTTCCGGGTTTTCTGATGTATCACTAAACACTCAAGAAAAGTTATAATGTGCGAGATTTTACGCACTCGGAGATTCTCATACCGTCAACAGTCACTCGTCACTCGTATAATCAAAATGCTGGCTCATTTTCCTGATGCCACTGATTTTCCTCACCAGGGAGTGAGATGCTACGCCTAACGACAGGCTACGCGAACACACTTTCCTGCTCCCCATTCCTAAATTATTGAACTTCTTTTGGTACAATGAATCATGTCAGTTCTCAACTGTTTTTAGTTAAAAATCTTGTCAAATTATGGTTGAACCCAAAGACGAAAAGTTAACCCATTCTCTCAATCTACTGATTGAAGAACATGGTCTTAAAAGCGTGATTCAAGGACTTGCTTCTCATTGTCACAAAGAAGCCGAATTTCTCAAAAAAGATCGCAGCACAGATTTAGCCAAGAATTGGCAAAAAACTGGAGAATCTTTACAGGGTATTATCGACTCTTGGGGAACTTAACACTGAGTTCTTGTTCTCGTTGATTCCCACTGAAGTGAACACAGTTAACTATCAACTTTGAGTTGCTCTTGACACCGTTGAATATAGAGTTCTGCGACAATATCAGTGGGATCTTGTTCGATCACTTGCTTAAAGCATAATAAAGCTTGGGTTAATTCTCCCATTTGCCAAGCTGCTACTCCATTTTCAAATAGAGTTAAGGTTTGGGTTTTATCTGAATCAATCAGATGACTTTGATTTCCAAAGAGTTCATAGATTTTAATCGCTTTTTGCTTTCCACGAGGAGCAACTTTATCTAACCATCGATAATAAAATGAACTCGATTTGGTTTGAGATTGATGTGCTAATTTTGCATCACTTAATGAAGTTATTTCTAAAGGTTGTTCTTCATAACACATCGTTTCTTGACTGACTATTATTTTACAACCATAGGTTTTAGTTAAGCCTTCTAAGCGAGAAGCAGTATTCACCACATCACCGATAACAGTAGAGTCCATCCGGCTTTCTGAACCTAATGTACCGATCATTCCTATTCCGGTATGAATTCCAATACCAATTCTTAAAGGATCTTGAATTTGAAATTGATCGCGTTCTTCATTGAATTTTTCTAGGCTTTTTTGCATAATAATTGCTGCATTGAGTGCGTCTTCCTGATGAAACTGTTCTCGATCAAAAACAGCCATAATCGCATCTCCGAGATACTTATCAATAAAGCCATAGTTAGAGTCAATACAAACACTCATTTGATTAAAAAATACATTTAACCACTGATAAGTTTCGCTCGCGGTTTGAGACTCAGCAATCGTTGTAAATCCCCGAATATCGCAGAATAAAATCGTTAATTCTTCTTCAGTAAAGTTACCTAGTTTTATCGAGTTAACACCTTGAGGCGCAATCCGTTCTAGAAACTGTTCAGGAACAAATAACCGTAATTTTTCTGAAGCATCTTCCTCTACCTGTACTGCAACTGAACCATTCTTACGATCATCTGAAATCCTCTGGCTATCAACTGGTGTCGTTTGGGTTCGCATTTGATTGAGTTGCAATAGACTCGATACTTTGGCTACCAGTAAACGACTATTAAATGGTTTTGTAATATAATCATCCCCCATTAATTCCAGTCCTTTAATTTGGGACTGTTCATCATCTAATGCAGTCAGAAAAATCACAGGTGTAACTTTCAACTGCTCATCTTTTCTTAGACTATCACAAACTTCAAACCCATCCATATCAGGCATCATTACATCCAACAAAACCAAATCTGGCGATGTCGTTTTTGCCAGTTGTAATGCCTCTATTCCCGATGCAGCTAAGATAATTTCATAGCCCTCTGCTCTTAACAGTTCTTCTAATAAAATCAGGTTTGCAGGTTCATCATCAACAATTAAAATTTGGGGTAAGCGATCTGACATGGGGTTAGTAAGTAATCAGACAGAGCAAGGACGCAAGACTGTTAGATGAAATTAGATGAAATTAGATGAAATTGAGTCAGTGTTTCCCTAAATATCCTTTCTCTTGAACTTTAGTCTTGACAGGCAAAAATCATCTATATTATTCTTGAGACTAAATTGAAGTAGACTAAAGCCTATTCAGTTGTTGTGTTGAATGCCCCTGAAATATTTCTAAAAATCTCAATTGTTTGATAATCTGCTTCTTTAGCTTGGCAGTAAAGACTTAACCGTTGTTAATACTTGATCCACATCCAAAGGTTTACTCAGATAAGCCACCGCACCCGCCGCCAGACAGCGATCACGATCTCCAGCCATCGCCATTGCAGTCACAGCCACTACTGGAACAGACTGCCAAACCGAATGTTTTTTGAGTTGACGCATTAGTTCAAACCCATCAACTTCTGGAAGTTGAATATCCATTAAGATCATATCTGGCAACATACTCGCTCGTACAAAGGGTGAGTTAATCATGTCCATCATCGTTTGACCTTCACAGATCAGTTCAACTTGATATCCTTCTAACTCCAAGATCTCCGAAACCAACAATTGGTTAAAAGGTTGGTCTTCGACAACTAGAATTCGAGGAGCATTACGAGTCTTTGAGGTTAAACTAGGAGATACCAAGTTAGATGGGATTTCCAAAGTGGAATCAAGCAGATTTTGGCTATCGGCTAATGTCTCTCGCATCTCTGTCAACGGAAGCCAAACGCGAAACCGACTTCCTTGATTCACTTCCGACTGCAAAGAAACAGTACCCCCATGAAGTTCAGCCAAACGTTTTGTTAAAGCCAAACCTAAACCTGTCCCTTCATGTCGTCGTGTTAGAGAAGCGTCCACCTGTTGAAAGGGACGAAACAGCAGATGCCAACGATCTTCTGGAATCCCAATTCCTGAATCCTGCACTTCCAGACATAAGTAAGGTGTACTGGCATTCACCGGAGAACAATCCGGACGATAATCTCCCTCTATCTGAGATCCATAAGCCAAGCGTCCACTCAGCTTAATGATGCCAGCCTCCGGTGTAAACTTGACCGCGTTGGACAGTAAATTAATGATGATTTGTCGGACTCGACGCTCATCAAGTGCTACCTGGTTAAGTGGGTAATCTAATTCTAACGATAGAGCAAGTCGTTTTTTATCTGCCCGAGGTTGGATCATTTTTAGACACTCGTTACAAAGGCGGTGAATCTCAACGGCTTGGATATTGAGATCTGTTTTGCCCGCTTCGATTTTAGATAAATCTAGAATATCGTTGATTAGTTGTAATAAGTGTTGACCGCTTTTTTCGATTAATTTCACATGATTGATTTGGCGGTGATTGAGTTCACCGGAAATTTGACGTTTGAGCAGGTCGGAAAAGCCTAAAATGCTATTGAGGGGTGTTCGCAGTTCGTGGGACATGGAAGCCAAAAACTCCGATTTCATCTGAGACGCCCGTTCTAAATCTTCGTTAATTTGCCGCAGACGCTCTTGGGCTTGAGCGCGTTCGATGGCGGTACCGAGGGTACGACAAGCCGCATACAACATATCCCGTTGAGGATAGGCTTGCAGTTGTTCGAGGTTGCGAGATTCGAGGGTTAATACCCCAATGATTTCCCCGTTTGTGGCTGGAATGGGAAAAATTCCTAACTGACCAATTCCCGGATGACGAAATCCCTCTACAGCTTGGGGATGGTTGGCGTAGTCTTCGACATAGACGGCTTGACCTGTTTCGACAACTTCCCAGAGTAAGCCTTGACCGTAGGGAATGCCTTTCTCCAATAATTGTTGCATTTCAGCGATCACAGGTTCTCCGTAGCTGGCAACAAATTGACTGGAGATATTGTTACTGATTGCACCAGCTTGGCGTTGCTTACCTTCTCCTGTAACCACTTTGACATCCCCAAAAGCCGCATTCATCACCCGCACTAGATAATTGAGGGCATACTGAGCAATCTCTCGTAGGTTATCGGAGTCTTGCAACCGTTCGTTTAAACCCAGGAGGAATTTTAACCGCCGAACTTCAGTGTTAAAACTGGCTTGAGAGTTGCGGTAGTAGGTGACTTCTCGAAAGGTAAAGAGGCATCCCCCACTGGGCATGATTGTGGTGTAAACTTCTAAACAAACTCCATTGTTTTGTTCTAGGCAAAAAGCTGATCCTTGAGATTCAGACTTGAGTAAACAAGCTTTTAAGTGTTGGCATTGTTCTTCACTCCAATACCCTTGATTAACGATTTCTCTAAAAACCGTTTCACAATCGGGCTGACTTGCTAAGAATTCGCTTGATAAGCCCCAGGTTTGAGCGAGTTTGAGGTTGAATAAAATTAGATGTGAGTTTGGATCAAATAGGGCGATCGCATTGTCGATTTGGTTTAAGATAAGTTCTTGTTCCTCCCACCATTGCTCCAAATTCATTCAAGTTTTTTCCTTATTGGTGATTATGACGATTCGTTTGAATATTTAAACGTAAACGTTCAATCGATTCAGAAAGTTTTTAATTCTTTACTTATTATTACAAAATGTAATATGCTTTGGGCATGATTGAGATCAGATCCCCAGAGTGATCGAAAACACCCTTGTCAGGGAGTCGTCACCAAAGCTGAAAAAATCAAGCTTGTTATTTCTATCTGACGGTAGAGGCACTATTCCCATTTCACTCGGTATTATAGCTAAGGTTTGAGTAGATTGAGTTGATCGGGACCCGATACGCGGGAGTGAATATACTTACCGTTTGTCAGATTGAACAGAAAAGTTTTGGGTTTGATCCGGTTTGTTATAAAATGAAATCAATGTAAAGATTTATGTAGATCAAATTACAGACCTCGTTGCTACCCCGGTCGGGAAGGTGCGAGTGATGGTAGGCTCATAGCGTATCAAAGTCAACTTAAATCTACAATCGTTCGGAGAGGATTGAACACGATGGCTTTTGAACTTCCAGAATTACCTTATCCCGCAGATGCCTTAGAATCCTCTGGGATGTCTAAGCAAACCTTCTCATTTCATCATGGCAAACACCATGCCGCTTACGTTAAAAAGCTCAATGGAATGATTGAAGGAACAGACTTAGCCAATAAGTCTCTCGAAGAAATCGTTAAAGCAACAGCCAATGATCCCAGCAAAAGCGGCATTTTCAATAATGCGGCTCAAGTTTGGAACCACAGCTTCTTCTGGAAATGTATGAAGCCCGGTGGCGGTGGAAAGCCAAGTGGAGCTTTAGCCGAAAAAATCAATGCAGACTTCGGCAGTTATGAGAAGTTTGCAGAAGAATTTAAAAATGCAGGAGCAACCCAATTTGGTAGTGGTTGGGCTTGGTTAGTCCTAGAAAATGGCACACTCAAAGTTAAAAAGACTTTAAATGCGATTAACCCCATCATTGAAGGAGTAACTCCTTTACTGACGATGGATGTCTGGGAACACGCTTACTATCTCGACTTCCAGAATGCTCGCCCCGGTTATATTGATAACTTCCTCGGTAAACTGGTGAACTGGGATTTTGTCGCTGAAAACTTAGCGGCGGCTCAATAAAAAATGAAAATCAGCGATTGAGTCTAGTCGTTCGCTGACCTCAAAATTATCTAAGTTAAACCAATAAAGGACAGTCACACATTCAGGGTGGCTGTTTTTTCCATAGCTTTAATCTTTTTAACAAATTGATGAATAGTGAAAATTTAGCCAAGTATATAGAAGCAACTGAGGGGATTTCTAAACCTTGGTTACTCGTTCAACTGCGATTGCAAAAACTTCAGGAACGTCGTTCTCAGCTAAGTTCAGAAGCGTACTTACAAGAGTTGGCAGAGATTCAGCAAGACTTGATGAATTTGGGGGAATGGTGGACTGGTATTGAAGGGGAAGTTTTTGGGACTGATCGGGGATAAATGCTGTATGGACTTGAATAACTTCTAAAAATTATTGATTTATTGATGGGTCTACGAATCCTGAGTCATTACGTGCTTCTTGAGGATTGGGATTTCTGAACCCTGGCTACTCGTTAACCGAGGATCGAGAGTTAAGCTTTTTGGGCTGGGCTGAACCCCAGTATCATTTCCAGTCTTCAAATCCCACAGACGACTGGCAGTATATATTCATCTGGCAGAACAAGATAAAGCACATTCAGACTCCCGTTGTTGTTGGAGTCGTTCCCGAGATTCTTGTCTAATTTTTCCGGCCATCGCTGCAAGCTGCAAGTTGACAAAAGCATTCATCTCATCAACTCCATACTGAGTCGTCTGTAACAATTGCCGGAGTCGCTCTTCGGCTTCAAGACTCAAAAACCCTGTGGCTAGAGCTTGGTTAACAACTTCATGAATACAAGTCATAGGATTTTCCTCACGCACAATCACTTGATTAATCTAAGTCTCCGAACTTTTCTCTCTAAGAGTCTATGAGATGAAAACATCGGCACCTATGATGTCATTAGGAACGACTTTGGAACTTTATGCAGATTTGACTGCTTATTTGTTCGATAAAATCTTGTGATTGTGATCACAAACTCAGATTGGAAAGCAACTGAAGTAAATACCTATGAAATCTACACCCCAAACTTGGCAGCAACAACTCTCCTCTCTGTCCAAATGTCATGGAAGCTTAGGCTCTCATCTTTTACAAGCCGCTCAAAAACTTCAGCAAGCGGGTACACCTCTATCAGAAACATTACTAGAGGAGTTGGTCAGGTACAATCGAGACTTTAACCACTTGCAACAAGAGGTGATGACAGAAGGGGAATCAGCTTCTCAAGTCGAGATGTCTCTATCAGACTTAGAGAAGCGACTGCATCAGCAAATACAACCCAATGACTCCCCAAACCGACGCCAAAAAGCCTTAAGTGTACTGGAGCAAGTTTTGAGTTTAACTCACAAAGATCAAGGTGCTTTTGAATCTTTAGACAGTGCTAAACACAGTGCAACTCAACTGCGAACTCAAATTACCCATTCCACAACTGAGTTTTCTCCAGAAGTCGAAGCGCTTGTTGCTGGAGTTCATCCGTTGTCTGCTTTGCTGACTTTGGTTGAGACGGGTGAGAGTTTAGACGATCAACAGTGGGTTGTTCTCGAAGAAAAAGTTTCGGCGAGTTTTGGCAAATCTCTCGCTGTGGCGATTTCTCGTGGAAAAATTATTCGCTCTATCTCCTCTAGTGAGTTGACTTCTTCTGTTCCCCCTGCGGCTAATCCTGATATTGTCATTTTGGGTGAACCGACTTCTATGACTCCTCAAGAGGTGATTATTGTTCCGAGTATGGAAGTTCCCAAAACGCCACCGACTATTGATGGAACCCATATCGTTTTTGGGAATGCTCCGATTTCTGGAAAATCAACCTCGGCAAAAGCCACTAGACTTGCTCCTGTGGGGTTAAAGGTGGGAGTTTCAATTCACAGACTTGGCGATCGCGAATATGCTGCTCAAGAATATGCTGGAACTCGCGGCCAGGGTCTTCCTTTAGAAGCGTTTCAAATCAGTATTGTTCCTCCCGTTCCCGGTTTGAGTTTACGCTATATGGCGCACATCTCTGAAGTTGGAAATACTCCGATGATTTCTGAAGGACAGCTTGTTGGTGAACCGGGTAAAGGCAGACAAATTGAAGGATTTGCGATTGAACTCACCGGGCCACAAGCTTCCAACTATGAGATTTGTTATACCGCTCATGTCCAGAATATTGGTGATGTTCCCGTTTGTTCTAACGGACAATTTTGTGGAACTCGGGGTAAGGGATTGCGGGTTGAGGGACTGCAAGTTTGGATACAATCCAAAGCCTGATCAATCTATACACTGGATCAATTGTTGGTTAAACCCCAATGGGTACAACTAAACCTTCTCGTGCCATAATCGCTTTGGGAAAGACCGCTTGCACCTCTTGTTCTATCTGATCCAAAAAGTCATCGCTGTGGGTGGGATCGTGGTGAAAAATCACGACTCGCTTCACCCCTGCGGCTTGTGCCATTTTGACGGCTTCCTGCCAGGTTGAATGTCCCCAACCCACCTTCGGAGATTTGGGGCTGTGATATTCTTCATCGGTGTACATGGCATCGTAGATCAGAACATCTGCATCTTGGGAAAGGTTCAATACGTTTTCGTCTAAGCCATCCGGTAAATGTTCGGTATCAGAACAGTACACCACGCTTCGACCATTCCAAGTGATCCGATATCCCATGGCGGTATTGGGATGATTGAGTTGTCCGGTTTCAATTTTGATGTCATCGAGCATCATTGAATCTCCGGCTTTGAGTTCATGAAATCTCAAATCGGCTTGTAATCCTTTGAGGGGAACCGAAGAATTGGGGTGTAAAACTCGTTCAATAAAATGCTTTTTCATTGACTCCCCCTCTGGAGGAATCGATCCATAAATATGAAAACGATTACCCGGGAGAAAAGCCGGGGTAAATAAGGGAAAACCTTGGATATGATCCCAATGGTAGTGGGTAAAAAACATATAGGCTTCAATCGGCATTTCTGCCATCATGGCATCGCCTAACATTCGCAAGCCTGTACCGCCGTCAAAGATTAGCCGTTTACCAGCTACCCGCATCTCTAAACAGGAGGTATTTCCCCCATAGCGAATGGTGCTTTTTCCCGGCGTGGGAATACTACCTCGTACTCCCCAGAACTGAACCACAAAATCATTTGGGTTAAAAGAGGAGATTGAGGGGTTTGGGCTATCGAGAGAAGTTACCATAGCAGGCGTGGTCGCGGTTTCCATGTCGTTAATCTTCAGGCTTTAAAGTTCCACATTGGCCCTGATGACGTAACAAATGATCGCACATCACAAGCGCAACCATTGCTTCTACCATCGGGACAGCTCTCGGCAGGACGCAGGGATCGTGTCTTCCCTTGGCTGCCAACATTGTTTCTTCTCCCTCACGAGTCACTGTTCGCTGCTCTTTGCGAATTGTAGCCGTTGGCTTAAAAGCAACCCGTAAGATAATATTCTCTCCGTTTGAGATGCCCCCTTGAATGCCACCCGAGCGATTGCTCACGGTGCGGATCGTTCCCTGTTCGTCTGTGTAATACTCGTCGTTGTGTTCACTCCCGCTCAAAAGGGTTCCTGCAAAACCAGAACCGATTTCAAATCCTTTACTTGCAGGTAAAGACATTACCCCTTTGGCGAGATCTGCTTCTAGTTTATCAAATACAGGAGAACCTAGTCCTTTTGGCACATTTCTCGCTACACATTCGACTACACCTCCAATGGAATCTCCCTGATTGCGTATTTGTTCAATCAGTTCAATCATTTTTGGGGCGCACTCATGATCTGGACAGCGAACAATGTTGCTTTCGACTTGTTCTAAGTTCACCGTCTCAGGATCGACAATTCCTTCTAGATCTTTGATTCGTTTGACGTAACCGACTATTTCGATGCCGACGACTTGTTTTAAAATCTTTTTGGCGATCGCTCCTGCTGCCACTCGCCCAATGGTTTCTCGGGCTGAGGATCGGCCTCCCCCCTGCCAGTTACGAAGTCCATACTTGGCATCATAGGTGGCATCTGCGTGAGAGGGACGATAGGTGGTCGCCATTTCACTATAGTCTTGAGGGCGAGTATCCTTATTTCGCACTAACATTGCGATGGGCGTTCCCAAGGTTTTTCCCTCAAATACACCACTGAGAATCTCACAGGTGTCGGTTTCCTTTCGCGGTGTGCTAATTTTACTTTGTCCGGGACGCCGCCGATCTAACTCTGCTTGTATTTCAGATACATCGATGTTTAATTTAGGCGGGCATCCATCGATCACCACACCAACTCCACCGCCGTGAGATTCACCGAAAGTAGTGACCCGAAATAAATGCCCAAAACTATTACCCATGGTTTAAGAGATGATCGTGCTTGATAACTTTTCCCCCCATCGATTCTAGCAAATCTTGGATTCTTGACATCAGCCTGAGCTACCATTTTTATCCTGAGATCCCCATATAGAGTTGGGTCTGATTGTTTATCCTATATTTGATGGAAGTCTCACCTCAATACCAAATAGACAGATTGGAGTTGATCCGGGTTGCCAGTTGGGCGACCTGACTTTGCTCCAACTCCATCTAAACGATTGCAACAGTGAATCTACAAACTGTTAATCTTCATGATCTTCAAAGGGATCACTTAATTCCTTGGCCGGAGGCCCGAAAGCCGTGTAGACGGCATAAGCTGTAATGACGACGACGACCGCCGCGATCGAAATGTTAAGAGCTATTGCAGGTTCCATAGGATTATTCTAATCTGACACTCATCCTTATATAATATTACGAAACATTAAAATTTGTTGTCGATATTAGATCAGCAGGTAACTTATGGCACAACGAACTTGGTTAGGTGACATCTTACGTCCCTTGAACTCTGAATACGGTAAAGTCGCTCCGGGTTGGGGTACAACGCCTCTGATGGGTGTTTTCATGGCGCTGTTTTTTGTCTTTCTGTTAATCATTTTACAGATTTATAACTCCTCACTGCTGCTCGAGAGTGTGGATGTAGATTGGGCGAACCTGAGTCGCTAAGGTTGTGTTGGGCGTAGGAACCTTGGGGAGAGTTGCTCAATGGCTGTGATGATCTTGAATCAGCCCAGTTTTCAAGGTGAACAGCTCTAATGCTGAAATTCCCTCACCTATGCCTAACTCTAAAAAATTTTAGTCAATATCTAGGAGATCAGATAGTGAATATCTTTGGGATTGGTTTGCCAGAAATGGCTGTAATACTCGTTCTCGCGTTGTTAATTTTTGGCCCGAAAAAGCTACCCGAGATTGGTCGCAGTATGGGAAAGGCAATTCGAGGATTTCAAGAGGCTTCTAAAGAATTTGAAAATGAATTCAAACGAGAAGCCAAACAACTAGAAGAAGCAACAAAAACGAGCAAATCTCAACCCGAAAAAACGATGACCGTGGCTTCAACTGATGAAGCGGTTGATGCTTAATCAAAATGTTGAGATTAATATTGAGAGCGAATATCATCGGAAATTGAGGGAGAACAATCACCGTTTCTCCCTGTTTTAATTTTTAGTATTCAAAACCATTAACATCGTCGCAACAGCACTTTCAACCCAGAATCAACCATGACGGAGGCCACTTCATCTCAAGCCTTAATTATTCCCCAATTAATTGTCGGTTTGGGAAATCCTGAACCTAAATATGATCGAACCCGACATAATATTGGTTTTGCTGCGATTGATATGTTAGCGGAGAATTGGCAAATTTCTCTCTCTGAAAATCGCAAATTTCAAGGACGATTTGGAGAAGGAATCAGTCGAGGACGCGATAAAATCAGACTCCTCAAACCCCTAACCTATATGAACCGTTCTGGACAAGCAATTCAAGCGGTTGTTAATTGGTACAAAATTCCCCCGGAATCGGTATTAGTGGTTTATGATGACATGGATTTACCCCTCGGGCGGTTGCGGTTGCGACTGTCGGGTTCTGCGGGGGGTCATAACGGGATGAAATCAACCATTTCCCATCTTGGAACTCAAAACTTTCCCCGTTTGCGAATTGGGATTGGTAAACCGAAAGACCCTGCATCCAGTCAAACGGGTGAAACCATCTCTCATGTTTTAGGAAAATTTTCCCCTTCTGAAACTCAGGCAATGGAAAAAGTGCTTAAACTGGTCGTAGAGGCTGTGGAATTAAGTCTTAAGCAGGGCGTAGAAAAATCCATGAGCCTTTACAATAGTCGCAGTATTGCCGAATAAACGCCAAATAAACACCAGTGAGTTCTAGAAGTTTACCAGAAACGACTGCCTATGTTCGGGTAACAAGCCAATCGTGGCCCCAAGGCATTTTAGAAGGAGAAGTTAGTGCAGGAGAATTTGAGTGGCGATTTCAATGGCGGTTTAGACGAAATAAAACTCTGATTATTCAACCCTCTCAAGGTCGTGCTTTAATTCACGAACCTCTAGGTCGTTTTCTGGAAAAATCCGATTATAAACTCGAACCGGGAGGGGATTATTCGTTTACGATTCGGGCAAAATTTTAGGGGTAAAAATCCGAAATCTACGACAATATTTGTAAGTATAAGAACTGTGCAGCCAATTGTTCAACATCCTGATTTAACTCTAGCAACGGAAATTCAATTTTCTTCCCTGCTTTTAGGGGAGACTGAGGGGGGTCAAAACTGAGAAGAACCTCTCCCTAACCCTCTCCTACCTCTCCCTAACCCTCTCCTACGAGGAGAGGGAAAAGGTGTCCCGTCGGGGACTATTTATTAATTGAGAGGGAAAAATGGTGTCCCTGACGGGACTATTTATTAATCGCGAGGGGGGTTAATTTTCCTCCCTCCTTTCAGGGGGGACTTAGGGGGGTCAAAACTGCATAACTTAACACCCCTCAGAGATAAGTGATAATGAACTTGGCGTGACTATCTACCCGATGAAGCGAACTACCCTCAAATCTTTCCTCTGGCTAACCGTTTTCGTTGGATGTTCTGGACTGTTAACGGGAACACCTCAACCCGTTAGCGGACAGACAAATTCTTCTGTATTGTTGGTTCAACAGTCGGATGAAGTTGAGAAAGTAAAGCGACTTATTCAACAAGCAAGACAACTCTATGACCAAGGCAAATACAATGATGCCATTCCCTTAGTTGAAAAGGCTTTGGCAATTGTCGAGAATGTTGTAGGATCTGAGAATCCTACCGTTGCTAAATTAGTCGATTTTCTGGGTCAACTGCATTACCATCAAGGAAACTACACAGAGGCTGAACCCCTCTTTCAAGGTTCCTTAGCGATCCGTGAGAAAGCTTTAGGAGAAAACCATCCCTCGGTCGCCACCAGCCTCAACAACTTGGCAAACCTCTACCGTTCCCAAGGACGCTACGATGAGGCCGAACCCCTCTACCAACGTTCCTTGGCTATTTGGGAGAAAGTCTTGGGAGAAAACCATCCCGATGTTGCCACCAGCCTCAACAACTTGGCATCACTCTACCGTTCCCAAGGACGCTACGATCAAGCCGAACCCCTCTACCAACGTTCCTTAGCTATCTGGGAGAAAACTTTAGGAGAAAACCATCCCCATGTCGCCACCAGCCTCAACAGCTTGGCATTACTCTACCATTCCCAAGGAGACACAACTCA
>Ga0207419_1000087_pt1 | contig 69791 bp, 70 predicted proteins | sample ElkSloMetagenome_4_FD_184723 | JGI IMG/M metagenome (GOLD analysis project Ga0207419, IMG submission 184723) | Hot spring microbial communities from Elkhorn Slough, Monterey Bay, USA - MD2A (version 2) | ecosystem: Environmental > Aquatic > Marine > Intertidal zone > Estuary: Microbial mat ...
GCGGCTATGTCAGACGTTTATCGCCGAAAACTGGAGACTCCAAAAGTCGCAGTAAAAACGATAAATCTGAGATTACTGTTGAAGACAGTGATGATTTTAATGTCGGTCGTTATCTCACCAAAACTGGACAGAATTTAGCAATTCTCACCCGTACAGGTAAGGCTTATCCCCTGAATGTGGGTGATATTCCCCAAACTTCTAGCCGTTCACGAGGAACACCGTTAATTACGTTACTCCCGCCTTCGGTGACAAAAGATCCACCGATGAGTCTTCAAGAACTAATTTTAGCCCATTTCATTGTGGCTAAACATTCTGATAAAACTGATTTAATCTTGGTGACGCAACAGGGAAAAATTAAACGATTGTCTTTAAAAGAGTTGAGCGATCTCACCAATCGGGGGATTACAATTATTAAATTGAAAGATCAAGATGAACTGGGTTATGTCAGTTTGACTCGCCCCGGTGAACAGATGATTTTAGCGACTTCTGGTGGACGAGTGTTGCGTTTACCTGTTAATGATGAACAGTTACCCCCGATGGGACGTACTGCTCAAGGCTCACAAGTTACTCGTTTACGCAAACAAGAACGGTTGGTGAGTTGTCTGACGGTTCCTCCCAAGTCTAGTTTATTGTTGGTTTCTGAACTGGGGTTTGCTAAACGAATTTCTCTAGATCGAGTTCGTTCGACAACTCGCGGCGCTATTGGCACTCAAATGTTTCAGTTTAAGGGGCCAAAGGATGCGTTAGCAGGTATGGTCTCTGTTAATTCTAATCAAGAGGCTTATCTGATCACCAGTGAAAATCGTATTGTGCGTTTTGCGGTTGATGAAGTCAAGCTTCAAAATGAGGAGGCTACAGGCAATCGTTTATTTAAACTCAATACGGGAGAAAAAATTATTGGGGTTCGTGATCCGTTATTGCTTCATCATCCTTAGGAACTAATTATTGGGTTGAATTGGGTTAACTAAGTATAGAACTGATGGCTCAGGTTGTCTTAGAAAATATTTATCAAACGTTTTCGTCTTCTATTCGAGTTCAAGCAAACCGTTATCGTCTCGAATCGGATGATCATGAACAGGTTTCGACTTCTGAGGGGTTAATGTCTTCTGGGGCAGTTCTCCGACGGATTAACCTGACGATCAATGATGGCGAATTTATGGTATTAGTCGGGCCGTCTGGGTGTGGGAAAAGTACGTTATTACGGTTAATTGCCGGGTTAGAATCGCTCACGGGTGGCAATATTTGGATTGGGGAAACTTTGGTGAATGGTTTACCCCCAAAAGCCCGAGATATTGCGATGGTTTTTCAAAATTATGCTCTTTATCCCCATCTCAAGGTTTATGATAATTTGGCGTTTGGGTTGCGACGAATGGGGGAAAAGTTAGGGGAAAATCAAGACTTGATCTCGGAGAGTAATCAGGATTTTTCGGTGATGCTCAAACGCTTTGGGGAGGAAGCATTGGGGGTGATGACGCGATCGCTAAAACCCGGTTTGCGTTATCGTTCGGCGCAGGAAAAGGCAATCGCGGCGAGAGTTTTTGCGGTGGCGAGGTTATTACAGATTGAATCGCTTTTGGATCGATATCCTAAGCAACTTTCGGGAGGACAAAAGCAACGGGTGGCTTTGGGACGGGCGATGGCTCGTAATCCCCAGGTTTTTTTGATGGATGAACCTTTATCGAATTTGGATGCGAAATTACGGACAGAAACTCGCGCTCAAATTGTGGAGTTGCAACGTCAATTGGGAACAACGACGATTTATGTGACTCATGATCAAACGGAAGCGATGACGATGGGTTCTCGAATTGCGGTGATGAATCGCGGTCAAATCCAGCAGGTGGCGAAACCCCTAGAGTTATATAATCGTCCGGCGAATCAATTTGTTGCTGAATTTATTGGTTCTCCCCCAATGAATTTTTTAACGGTTCAGTTTTCAGCGCCGTTGTTGATTGTACATCCTTTGTTTCGTATGACTTTACCGGAGCAATGGGGTTTTAATCTTAAGGCTTATCAGGAGCAATCGTTAATTTTGGGCGTGCGACCCGAACATTTAAAAATCAGTTGCGCCGCTCCCAGAAATCTCCCGGTGAAGGTGGAACGAATGGAGAGTTTAGGACATGAAACTCTCTTATCGGTTCGTCCCTATTCCCGCGAGAACGGTGCTTTTTCTTTACTCCAATTACGGGTTCCGGGGGAGGTGTCGGTGAGTCTCGGGGAAAAGATTTGGATGGCGATCGCCATTGACCATATTCACTTATTTGATCCTCAGACAGAACTGGCGATTTTCCCTCGCTAGTTCCCCAGATAGAGAGACTAAACAGATGAGCCTGTTTAATCTGTTCCTTAGGACTTATATATCAGAAAATCGTCTCATTTCCCTTGCACTTTCTTTACAATTTAGTTACATTTATTTACAGAGAGCAATTAGTTTCAAGAAAGGAGATTGCAAAATGGAAACTCAAAATAGTATACCCCAAGGTCAAAATCGTCAACAATGGAACTGGGGCTTCACCGCTGGAGCAGAAACCTGGAATGGTCGCCTGGCGATGATCGGCTTTATCTCTGCCGTAATTATCGAACTGGCTTCCGGACAAGGTGTATTACACTTCTGGGGCTTGATGTAAGCTAGAGCAATGGATAATTTGCATAGAGAGTTGTGCAGTTGTCCATTACACTAGCCTAGATCTTAAGAGAGGCTTTAAGTTAGCTAGATTTAAAGCGTAGAGAGATTTTAACACGACTTGGGGGTTTTATGTAACTCTCAAGTTTTTTATTGACCCAGACTTGAGAATTTCCAGAAAAAATAAGGGCAAAGCGGAAAACTTCGTCCTGGCTTTGCCCATTCACGCCTTAGATAGCCTTAACGAAACTACTAGCGAATGTACTCTTTTAAGATGCTGTTGCGATTAGGATGGCGCAACTTCCGTAAAGCTTTCGCTTCAATTTGACGAATTCGTTCACGAGTAACATTGAAGATTTGACCAATTTCTTCAAGCGTCTTCATGCGACCATCGTCTAAACCGTAGCGCAACCGTAAAACATCACGTTCACGAGGACTCAGCGTATCTAAAACACTTTCGAGATCTTCACGCAGGAGGTTTTTAGAAACCTGATCTTCGGGGGTTTCACCATCCGACTCAATAAAATCACCCAGACGAGAATCTTCTTCTTTACCAATGGGTGTTTCTAGAGAGATGGGCAATTGAGCCGATTTAGCAATAAACCGCAACTTCTCAATCGTCATTTCCATCCGAGTGGCGATTTCCTCTTCCGTGGGTTTGCGACCCATTTCTTGGGAGAGTAATTTCGTTGTCTTTTTGATGCGAGAAATGGTTTCATACAAGTGAACCGGAAGCCGAATTGTCCGAGATTGATCGGCGATCGCTCGGGTAATGGCTTGACGAATCCACCAGGTTGCATAGGTACTGAACTTGTAACCTTTTTCGTGGTCAAACTTCTCAGCCGCCCGAATCAATCCAAGACTTCCTTCTTGAATCAAGTCTTGAAATGACAAGCCTCGGTTCATGTACTTTTTCGCTATCGAAACCACCAAACGCAGGTTTGACTGCACCATCTTATCCTTTGCTCGTCTACCTAAGAAAAGACGGCGACGAAACTCAGGCAATGCCATGTCAACAGCACTCGCCCATTCTCGGTCTTCGGGTTCACAATGGTTATGTTCGACGAGTTTTTCTCGGATGCGCTCTAACTCTAACAAATCTGCAATTCGACGAGCTAATTCAATTTCTTCATCAGCTCGTAACAATCGAATCCGACCTATTTCTTGGAGGTAGAGTCTAATCGAATCCTCCGTATAGTGTTTTTTCTTCGCCTGAGTCCGACGTCGTGACTTAGCAACTCCTTCGGACTTGCTTTCATCTTCTTCATCAGACTGAGATTCAACATAGTCTTCTTCTTGAGAGTCGTCATCTTCAATCAAAAGATCTAGCTCATTTCCCGGTTGGGTTCGGGTTGATTTTTGAAGAAGTTCGATCGGTTCCATCTCCGGCTGAATGGGGGTTGCGAGTCCGTTGTTCGTCTGGATCATGCCGCGTTCCTCATGCTCCTCAATGCAAGAATCAATCACTGTAAACAATTAGTAGTTTGTCTATTTCTAGACAGTTTAGCCAATTCTAACCGCAATTACGGTTTGATGAGAATGTTGCCAATATTTGAGTAAACTCGACTTCACTCAAATTTAGACATTCAGTATTAGACAACACCAATTGGTGTTCGGACAATTGCAGTTAGACCTTTTCGATTGTAGCCTCTCTCATTCAAATTGCACGGCCTCACTACAAGTTCAAGGTTTTTACTGGGATTAAAAGTTGGAAATTCCTCAGATTATGCTTGTTTGGTCTGAGTGTTACACACCTTTAGCATTTTTGGGCTAACCGCTTTCATTAAAGCGGTAGGGGTTGTAATTGCTCAATACCAACTGGCTTTTACCTTTGGTCTGACAAGACAATTTTTCAGATTTTTCCTTTCTCAGGAAATAGCTGAAGCCTCAATGGGCATTTTAGCTGTGATTATTGGTTTGGGAATGTTTGATGATCTTCGACTGTAGATTTTTCAGCCTCCTCCATCATGTTAACCCAACAGAGACAGTTTCTTCAGCTCACCCAGCCTATTGACTGAGGAATGTGAATTGATCTTCACAACTTTTAAAAGAAACCATTTGAACGTAAGTCCTTTTTTGTACGTTAACTCAAATCTCAAAAATTGGAGCCTACTCTAATGTTAAATCAAGTTAAGCTATTGACGCCATCTTCTCATAATTATTGAGCAAGTTGTTATATTGTTTTAATATTCAACTTGTAAATCTAAAGATCACAGAAAATATACATTTCTTTACAGGAAGTCTGCTAGCAATTAAGCTCTTATTCAGGGAAAACACCAACTCTAGACCGCATCACACCTAACGTTGATTTCTCAGTCGGGGGTTAACCCAATCATTCAATCCTTCTCCCACCAACGATAACCCCACAACCATCAATGTCAGGGCTAACCCCGGAAAAAAAGCAGTCCACCAAATCCCCGTGGGCAGTGCCTCCAACGCCAACCGTAAATCATGGCCCCATTCCGGTGTTTCTTCGGGGAGTCCCAACCCCAAAAATCCTAAACTCCCTAAAGTTAAAATCGCATCCGCTGCATTCAACGTAAATAAAACAGGTACACTTTGGATCACATTGAGAAACAGGTAACGCGATAATACCGTCCAAGTATTCGCCCCCATCGCCTGCGCCGCTTCAATAAACAACTCCGTTTTGACACTGGTTGTATGATTGCGAACCACCCGATAATATTGCGGTACATAAGCAATACTCAAAGCAATCGCCGCATTGAATATCCCTCGCCCCACCACAAACGCTAACGTAATCGACAGCAATAGTCCCGGTAAGGTATACACCGCATCCATCAAAAACATTAACCCTCGGTCTAGTTTCCCCCCGAGATAACCACTCACTAACCCCAGAGGTACCCCAATCACCAAACTTAACCCTGTGGCGAGTAACAGCACCTTCCACGCCGCAGCAGCGCCAAATAAAGTTCGAGAAAACACATCATAACCCTGACGATTGGTTCCAAACCAATAGTCTAGTCCTGGAGGTTCGTGAATCGGGTTTGACAAAAACTCTGTTGGACTTTGTATCCATCCCCAAGCCAAAAACACCGGAGACAACAACACAATTAAAATAAAAACCAATGTTATCCCCAAACCCACTAACATCATGCGAGTTGAGAGATTGGGTTGTTTCCAGAGGGTTAGAAATTCTAAAAAACGAGATTTAGCCGCCGTCATTGACTCTAAAACAGATGAGTTCGGATTAATTGTCTCACAAATTCATAAATTTGCAGAAGAACACCGATAGGTAATTAGAAGGGATGGGAGATGGGGAGACAGTGACCCGTTTACTGAACTCTAAAGATCTCAGAAATAAATGTTGAGGAAACTGTAGTGAAATTCAACTCCAGGCTAGAGCTTTTTGTTTAGACTTCTATTTTAACGAACAATGAACAGACTTAAACACCGCTTTGAGTTAATAGACTCAATATCTTCTGTGTGGAAAATATTTATTTTTTCTCCCTTGTTACTAACAGGATGTCAACTGAGTATTTCTATTCCTGAACTAGAAGAAATGTCTCCTTTTGAGAGTAGCAATCAAGCGTCTTTTGTGATGCAAACGATGACGGCCGGACAACAAGCCTATTATGAAGTCAATGGTCAGTTTGCCAGTTCTCTAGACAGTCTTTCTGTTGATCTAAATGTCGAAACGGGAGAATATAGTTATCAACTGGTCACTGTGGGAGACTCTGCTCAAACTGTTGTGATGACAGCCGCCGCCAAAACAGGCGAACTTCCCAGTTATGCAGGCGTGGTAACAGTCGGACAAACGGAAGGGGGAGTTATGGCGTTTGCGAACATCTGTAAAACTGATGAACCGTCAACTGTTCCTCCCCCGCTTTCAACGACACCTATTCCCGGTGAGGGGTTACAATGTCCTCCGGGTTCGAGTCCCGTACATTAAGCTAAAACAAAATCAACTTCATCTGCGCCATCTGTTTCGCCTTGGCCAGATGCGATTTTTTCGCCATTGACTTCAACTGCAAAAGGTGTGTCTTCTAAACCCGGCATATTGTAGTCGGTTTTATCGGGTGTATATCCGACACTCGCAATCATTTTACGGCCGGCATCCGTATATTGAAATGCCATCATTTGGTTTTTATCTTGCTTATTGTCTCGCGCCCAAATGACCATATATTGTCCACCTTGGTAGTCAAAAACTTTAGGTGAACGAGTGGGTACATAACGACCCGGATCACCAAAGCTAGCATCTAAAAATGATTGTACCGAATCATCTTGAACAACAGCATAACTAACTTGCTCAGGGGGAGTTTCGGCTTCATCAACATCTCCTTCACTTTCGTCTGGAGCTTCTTCTTTATTACGGTTTTTGAAGTAATCAACTGCCATTTTTGTTCCAACTGCACCGACGGTAGCAATACCTGCACCAGCAAGAATGTTGCGAAGTCTACTCATAGTCTTTTTCGAGGATGTACAATGATATTGTTGGGATTGATTTCAACCAACTCAAGAATTGTATCAAACTTTGCAGAAAAAATCGCTGTTTTCGTAGACGAGGGCTTTAACTAGAGAGGCTGTTTGCAGTTGTCGAGTGGAGTTTGGTTGTGAACAGTCTGAAATCACTTCCGATCAACTTTTTGTAGGGGTCAGGATTAAATAAATTTGGGCCTATGGATTATATTTGACTGCGGTTCCACTCGCCGCCACCATCAACATACTTCCACCGCCACTGGAGTTAATCGTTTCATAATCTAAATCGATCCCAATAATCGCATTTGCCCCTAATGCGACTGCCGCTTGTTGCATTTCTTTGATAGCGGTTTCTTTGGCTTCACGCAAGGATTTTTCATAACCGGCTGACCGTCCACCCACCACATCTCGAATACTGGCAAAAAAGTCTCGAAAAACATTAGCCCCTAAAATTGCTTCTCCGCTAACAATTCCACAATATTGGGTAATCTCTTTACCTTGGAGTGTGCTGGTTGTCGTTAAAATCATAAGTTTTTTTAAACACCCATTAAATCCTTGTCTTTATTTTAAATTTTGAAGGGGGAGATTGTCAATCGATTCAGGAGAAATGACAAAATGTTTCAACTTAATTTTTTAATTAATCCTAACTCTGCTTTAATTTCAGTTAAGGGTCTTTCCCAGTTTTCCTCGAAGCGATAATTCAATAAAAATTGGGCAAGATTTCCTAATTCTCGACCGCGACGAAGGTTCTGAAAAATTTGCGGAATTTGTTGAGGGGCTAAAATTGGATAAAGTAGTCGCGCTATTCTCAGCGAAAGTTTTAAACTAGGGCTGTAGTTTTGTTCCGCAGCAAACGCTAAAACTCCGATTTCTCCAGCATAACTGGTATCAAAGCCTAGCAATACATGAAAAATATCATGGGTGATGGAATACCGCAGTGAAAAAACATTATTTTCAGCAATTTTGCTGACATATTGACTAATTTCAAAAGGCTGAAGATGGTTAGATTTAATATGTTCAGCGTACTGATAGCCTAAAGTTTGAGGTGGAAGTTGAATCAGTTTTTCTAAGTCAATCTTGGGATGATAACCAACCACAGACTGCATTTTTGATTCAAATTTATGATTGAGTTTTACACCAAACGCTTCTGCTTTGAGAATGGCAACATCTCCTAAGTAATCTGTATTTTTGGCGATTTTAAGAACGTGAATAAACGGTTTAATTTTAATTCTCATTTTGCTCGTCTCCTGTGAATTATAAATTCAATTTAAGTCCAATCCAATTGTTTTCTATTTATTTTACTGTTGAGCTAGAGTAACTGTTTGATCAAATTTGTTTAACAGTCGTTCCGAGAGTTTTTACTGACCGTTAAAAATTTCGTCAGCAATAACAATTTTACTAAATCTCATTAATCAGGATATAATTTCCATCATTTAAGGTCTGAATTTATTGGCTATCATCAATAATGCCGCTCAAATTAGGATTAAATCCGGGAAAATCAGAAAGTTAAGCAGGTATCATTAACTTTAGATTCTCAAGGGTTGGAAATAATTTAGGTCAACATAAAAAGCAGCCTAATAATAGACTGCTAAAGGGAGAGATTTGAAACCGTTGTTGTTTCTAGGAGAGAAGAAACCTATTTCATACCACCGTGAATTAAAACAAGTTTAAAAAAATAATTGAAATTAAAGATTCAAAGCGAAAGAGTTTAAGGTAATTACCGAGCAAGTTTAATACTCTGAAAGTTCCTTTTAACAGGCGACAACAGATGTTTTGACTTGAGGTAAATCTATCTCCAACATAAGTGTACTTCACCCCGTTAGGCTGTGACCTCAGTCTAGATTTGCTGTGATATCCTTCATTCCACCCAATGAGAGATATCACAACCTAGTCTCTAAGACCTTTACTCTATCCTCAGCAGGCTGTAAATGCCGAGATGAGGGGCTACACTTTTGTTGTTGCATTTTTAGAATGTGTTGCTAGCGTAGGCATCTAAAGCATAAGCCGGAACACGTTCGTTATAGTCAATTTCTGCACCTGTTACAGACTGAGCAATTTGTTCAAAGGAATCATTGTCCCAGTTGCGTTGGTGAATGGGCTTGCTTTGTTCGCCTCGGAAGTAAGCCATTGTACCGATAACGGCAGCAGCAGCCCAACCTGCGATAAATAGACCCGCTAATGCGATTAAGTAAATCATGTATGTTAACTCCTTAACTTTTGTTAACTTATGTAAACTAATGTAACAGAGTTTTACCGAGACTGTCAACTCGACTTGGTAGAGAAAACCGAATAATGATGTCGGAAAACCGAAAGATGGCTATTTCTAGTAGACATAAACAACAAAGAGCGGGAACTCTGTCCCGCCCTTGATAAAAACCTTGAGATTACCCTATAGTATTGAAAGATGCTTCTGACTTCTAGTTGCTGCCTTCTTTAATTGACACGAACGGCCGAAGAATTCAAATGATACTCTAGTTCTTCTAAATTCCAAGCTTGACCTTCGAGGGCCATTTGCTCAATTAAACTTGCCAAGCGTAAAGCCTTGAGAGCCTGTTCACCGCCGACAGAGGGTTGATTCCCTCCCCGAACGCAGTGAACAAAATGTTCTAACTCCGCGTGTAAAGGTTCAATATTACTCGTGTGAACTTTCTCAATCAATCCATCCTGACGGTAAAGAACCTGACCATAGTCTGTTACATAATTTGCTGTCGTTTGACGATGAATCAGAATTTCATTATTAAGAAAATCAGCTTCAGTCAGAGAACTTTTACAATGAGCAACAATAGAACGCAACTTACGATGAGTCACTTTACTGGCAATTAATGTAGCAACAATCCCGTTAGCAAAGCCTAGTGTTGCCGTCACATAATCTAAATAACCCGAATCTGCCGCCCGACTCCCACTGGCTGTAAGTCGCACCACAGGAGAAGCGACCAACTCGAGCAACAAGTCGATATCGTGTATCATCAAATCTAAGACCACAGAGACATCGTTAGCGCGATTCGAGTAAGGACTCATCCGATGGGCTTCTAAAGCCAGTAATTCCTCGGTTTTAAGGACTTTACTCAACTCTTGAAACGCCGGGTTAAAGCGTTCGATGTGGCCTACTTGTAAAATCCGTTGATACTTAGCAGCAGCATTGACCAAAGATTCGGCTTCAGCAATACTCGCCGCAATCGGTTTCTCAATTAAAACATGAACCCCCGCTTGTAAACAGGTCATCCCCACAGAGTAATGTAAACGAGTGGGAACCGCGATACAAACGGCATCGACGTGTTCGAGTAAATCCTGATAATCTTCAAAAAAATGAACTCGATACTTGCTAGCAGTATCTAGCCCTCTTTCTACATTGATATCCGCAACACCCACCAACTGGACATCCTTGAGTAAACTCAGAACTCGGGTGTGATGTTGTCCCATATTACCAACCCCAATCACCCCAATTCGTAGGGGGTGTGGCTGGCTATGGTTTCCCCTACCCGTTAAATATCCCTCTGACATCCTATTGAGCATCCCTGGACTCTCCTCCACCACAGGCTATAGGCTTGTATCGCCTACTGAATAAGTCGTGCAAATCCATCCAGATACTATCACAGCCTCTTACTTTGTAAAGAATTTCTAAGCCCGATTGAAGTTCCTCAACAGTCGAAATTTTTGACATCAGAGAGAATTGAGGATTTTTTGTCTTGATTTCTCACCCTAGCCAAAGGTTGTTCCATTCCAGCCCCACAGGGTTCCGGGAGCATTCGCAAATTCAATATAGATGCGATTGACTGGAATATCCAAAGCTTTATTGATGGTTTGACAAAAATCGGCACTCATCGTCTTGGTTTTACTCTCTGGTAAGCCAATACTTTTAATTTCCATGTAACAAACGGGGTCTGTTGTCCCGGCGAAGGTCATGGGAATATTGGGTTCAAAAGCTGTCATCACATAGGATTCGGGTTTTCCTAAATGCTTGGCCAAGGACGCTGAGAGGCTTTTGAGTAGGGTTTCAACTTCCGACTTTTCGGGTGTTGAAACTGAGGTTTGAACTTTGATTAAAGGCATAGTTTAAGTTTTGAGAGGTAGAGAACTCATTTTTGAGGGGTTAGGAATGACTAATTTTTAACCGCCATAGTTCCAGCCTGTACTCTCTAGGGATAGGATTTCTCCGTCTCGATGTACGCCTGCGGCAATAACTTCGCCCACAAAAACGGTATGATCTCCTTGAGGTACGCTACCGACAACCCGACATTCTACATAACCCAAGGAGTCGGAGATGATTGGACAGCCTGTTTCTCCTTCGTAGAATTCTACGTCTTCAAATTTGTTACCGACTCGACGTTGAGGTTTGAAGAATTTTTGAGCCATTTCTTTTTGGCCATCTTCTAGAAAACTCAGAGAAAATACTCCACTGGCTTCTATCATGGCGTGGGATTTTGAGTCTTGTTTGACACAGTTGACGACTAGCGGTGGTTTGAAGGAGGCTTGCATCACCCAACTGGCGGTGAAACCGTTAACTTCTTCGCCGTCTTTGACTCCGCAAATGTACAGGGCGTGAGGAATTTTGCGGAGTATTGTGGTTTTGGCTTGTTCGTCTAGCAAGGGTTTGTCTGTTGTGAGTGGTTTTACACGATTTAGTTTACCAATCTTCTGTACCGCATCGCCGATATCTCTCAATGTTTGTCACCCATCGAAAAATACTGATGAGTAGATACAAGTATGAAGCTATTTTCATCTATCTTTAGGTTGAGACTTGTTCCATAACGGATAATACATAGTCACATTGATTGACGGTGTGATTGGTGGAAACATCAAAAATGACTCCGCTTGATTCGGCTTTGATGTCTATAATTTGCGGTAAGTTTTCGGTTTTGTTAAAGCTGAGAATTTGGTAAAGGGTTTCTCCTGTTTTGACTGAACTTCCAAGTTCAACTCGATTTTGAATCATTCCGCCTGTGGGTGCATAATATCGTTTAGCCTGGCTTTTTAGGGTTAATTTTAAAGGATGATTTGAAGTTGCAGGTAACGGAAATTCATCTAGGTTTAAGAGTTTCTTACAGGCTAGATAGTTTTTGATACCGCGAATTCCTTTCTCGACTGATTCGGGATTCATTTTCATTCCTGAACCGAGTTCTAATGTCCAGGATTCGATCTCAAATTTAACGGTTTTTCCCAGAGAGGATAATTGCTTTTCTAGGGCTAACCAGGGTTTGAGAAAGGCTTCATCGAAAGCATCTCCATCGTAGTTGTTCATTAAGATTCCATAATCTAATAAGAAGGCTTTTGCACTTTCTTCTCGACTCTGAAAACAGTATAAATAATCAATTGCTTGATTGGTAGAACTGTGTAGATCAATCACATAATCTGCATCCAAACAGAGAGATTGTAAAATCGTGCGATAAGATTCTGAATAAGACGTTTGACTTTGATTTTTTGTGGTTTGAATTAAAGTTTGAAACTGTTCTAAGATTTTTTGGCGATAGTTTGTCTGAATTTCTGGTAAACTTAAATTTTGTTGCGATCGCGCAAATTCGGCGATATCGACTTCTGTTTTTTCATAGTCCCAAAAAATACGATTCCAGTCTTTGCCATCATAACTATTGTAGCGGCCAGAGGAGAAATGATGGGCGCGTTGATTGACTCCGAGAGGATTACAAACGGGAACCAGCCAAATTTCACCCATGAGTTGAGTTTCATCTAATTTGATCAAATCTGCAATTAAATGATGAATAACGGCATTTCCGCTAATTTCAGCCCCATGTAAGTTTGACTGGATATAGGCTTTTTTTCCGGGTTTTGCGCCTTGAAACTTGTAAACTTGGAGAGATAAATAATCGCCAGAAGCGAGTTTGATCAGTGGAATTGTTGAAATTTTAGGTTGCATTTAATTTTCAATAAAATAATGAATTCCTAGTCCTAATCCTAAACCCAACAGAGAAGTAATTAACAGTATAAAAAAAGCAGACCAATTTTTAATTCCTAAAGTTTGCAGTTCCATCCTAACTAATGTAGTTGCAGAAAGAATTAACAGAATTTTAGCAAAAGTGTTTAAGTAGGTGGCAATCACAACAATCAGAAAAGAACCTAATAGTATAGAGATAAAAGTCCCAACATCCGTTTTAAACCACTTGACAATAGGCTTTTGCAACTGATTGATCGGAGTGGTAAATAATAAACACAAAATCACAATACTTGTAATAATGGCTCCCAATTCATAGAGATTTATTTCCGCTTCAAACAGCGTCCATCCAAAAGTGATATAAGTTAAAATCAAAAGAAACAAAGAAAACCAAGTCGCCTTTTTCACGTTTCAATTTCCATAATCTCATTGAGAAGATATTTGACGCTTAAAGATTTGTTGAAATTGCCTGTACTGGACAAGCAGAAATACATTGTTCACAAACAATACAGCGTGAGCGAGTAAAGGTTAAATAAAAGGTATCCGAATCAAGGGTTAAAGCTTCAGTCGGACAAACCCCTGTACACAAACCACAATCGACACAAATTTCTTCATCAATGAGAATTTCTCGTCGTTCTAACGAAACCTTAATATTTTTGGATTGCATCCAATCAATAGCCGCTTCAAGTTGATCAATATCTCCGGATAATTCTACAACAAGAGTGCCAATTTGATTCGGTGTAACTTGAGCGCGGATAATATTTGATGCTACATTAAAATCCTTCGCCAGTCGATAGGTGATCGGGACTTGAACGGAAGTTCGAGGAAATGTCAGCGTGACTCGTTTTTTCATCTGATCAATAGGGAAAACATTGCTATGATCATATCATTGACTCCGGAGATTTAGCAGTGGACTCTAGCTCTAATTGTTGGACTATAGAAGAAGCTAAAACATTGTGCTAGCATAGATGCAGCCCTTTCTAAGTGCCAAGCACTTCAGGTCTAATTATGCCTGAGTTTTGAGATCAAATATTCCATATTCAATTTGCCACAAAAGCTGTTGTTTCAGGAAACAGTTTCGCTAACTCGGTCAGGGGAGGATGCCAATAGTAGAATGCGGAGGTTAAAAGCCAAGCAATACGAAGATTTTTCATTACTAAATAACTACATTAATGTCTAAAAAAATTAGATTTAGATCCCTGACGTGCTAGAGTGAGATACTGTCCTAAAAAGGGAAGCCCACCCAGTGCAGGAAGGAAATAACGGGAGGTACAGAGTAAACCCAAAGCTGCGGCTGTTGTAGCATCAAAATAGGGTTGATAAAGTAAGACTAATGCAGTGTCGCGAGTTCCAACTCCAGCAAAGGTTAAGGGTAATAATCCGGCTAAAATTGCTAAGGGAGAAAGGGCTAAATTTACCCAAAATGGAGTCCAAGCATTTAAGGCAAGTATAAAAAACCAGATTTGCAATAAATGGAGAAACCAAATAAAAATAGAAGTTGCACTAATTTTCAACAGTTGACCTTTATCACTCCAAAAATAATCGTGCATCTCTCCCCAAGAAATTTGGAGGCTTTTGAGCTTTTCTCCCATTTTTTTGGATGCCATTTTTCGGCAAAACAAGAAAAAGGAATCAGCAAGTTGACGATATCCTAAAAGTAACACTCCAGCAATCAAGCCCAGACTAACACCGATGGTCATTGTCCAGAATAAGAGATCTTTCTCAGGATAAACGATTAACCCTAGAACACACCATAACAAGAGTGATAACAGATCGCAAGTCTTTTCAAAGACAACGAGAGATAAAGATAATGATCCCTTTAAATGTCCCCGTTGCTGCATGAAGTAAGCCTTGACAATATCCCCCATTTTCGAGGGTAAGATCATATTCAGTACAGAGGCCGCTAAAATTAAACGATTCGCCTCAGTAAATCTCAAACTTGTTCCCTGTGGCATGAGTTGTTGGAGTCGCCAAGCTGTGATCATAGTAATCGGAATTACCATTCCTAAACTAATCACCATCCATTGGCGATCGCAATTTTGAAAGATCTCAACTAAACCAACACGATCAATTTGGGAATAAAGAATAATCAAAATCCCCAAACTGATGACGATAGAAATAAGCCGCTTGATCACTGCAATTAATCCGTATTACTTAGATTTTGTTTAGATTTTGTAAACTTTTCAAACTCAGATCTTCGTAATCGTAACTGCACATCTTCTAAAATTTTTCGGTTAACTGCCATGACATCAGCCACTAAACCAAACATCCAAAGTTGGAAGCCAATGATGATTAAAATTGCCGCTAAAATCAAGCTCGGTGTTCTTGCTCGGGTCATATCTTCAAAGAATAACACGAGCCAACGCACACACAACAAAAATCCTAAAGTAAAAGGAATACTCCCAAAGACCGCAAAAAAACGTAACGGCCTGTAGGTCATAAAAATGCGTAAAATCGTGAAAATTGACTGTTTAATATAAGAGGGAATACTTTTAACTAAACGAGAAGGTCGTAAATCGGGATTAGTCCGAACCGGAACCGAAGTAATTGCAATTCCCTTTTGTCCAGCCTGAATAATTGTTTCTAGGGTATAAGTATATTCATTAAAAACATTAATTTGCATTGCCGCGTTGCGACTAAACGCCCGAAACCCGCTTGGTGCATCAGGAATATTAGTGCTACTGGCTACACGAACCACCCAACTTCCGAGTTGTTGCAAGAACTTTTTACTCGGGGAAAAATGTTTGATTTGGCGAATAGGTCTAGCCCCGACCACAATTTCTGCGTAACCGAGTAAGATTGGCTCAATTAAACGGGGAATATCTTCGGCACAATATTGATTATCGGCATCGGTATTAACAATAATATCAGCACCCGCTTTGAGACTGGCTTCTATTCCGACCATAAATGCTTTTGCCAAGCCTTGATTGTATTCAAAACTGACAATGTGATCAACCCCGCAAGTCCGAGCGACATCGACTGTGCGATCTAGGCTACCATCGTTAATGATTAGCCATTCTACGGTATCAATACCGGGAATTTGACGGGGAAGTTGGGCAAGGGCAATTTCCAGGGTTTCTTCTTCGTTGTAGCAAGGAATCTGGATAATGAGTTTAGGCATTCCTCAGTTTTAAAGAAGGATTGGGTATCGCAGTTGCGATCGCTAAGATACTTTTAACCCTTACTTTCACTTTTGTCTAGCTGCTCGACACCAATGTTCTCAAAAATGATTTGAGCAAAAGCTTCAGCCGAATTCTTCGGGTGAATTTGTAAAGCCTTGATCAAGGCTGTCAGAATTTGGGGATTGCTTTTGGTAGACGGGCGACATAAACAGCCTGCGTTCAGTAGCCCTTTTTGGTGACTTAGAACTTGATGGCGATCGCCAATTTTCTGATGATTGTGGCGATCGCACTTAAAAACACCAATCCCATCAAACCTGCTAACGGATTTTGATCAATCCCGACAACCCAATCGGGAACTCGCCCCGAATATTGTATTTTTCCGCCGACACTGATGATATAATACCCCCAAACCAATCCGCTATGAAGCCCAATCGGTAAACCCAGATTTCCCTGAGTAATGGTTGTTTTTTTAGACCGGGGACTGATCACAGATTTAGCCCAAACGAAGATTAATCCGAGTAAGATTAAACCGGGAAATTGTGGCCAGGTACGGAGAATTTCAGCCAGAGGTTTAATAAAGTGGGCGATCGCATAGATAATACTACATACCCAAGCTGCAATCCCATAGGAATAGTCTCGCTGAAGTTCATCTAGCAGCCATCCCCGGAAGAATAGTTCCTCGGCGAACCCAATCCCCAAAGCGATCGCCAGTCCTTCTAAGATTACTTGGGGAAATTGTGTAACATCAGGATACCACGCTAGCCATCCCAGTTGAGCTTCTAGGGCAAATAAACTGAGTAAACTCAAACAACCCCAACTCAGTCCCGCAATCAATAACCAAGTATTTTCAGGGTTTAGACGTAAGCCGTAGTGTTGGAGAAGTTTGGGTTGATGATCAATCCATTTTCCCCAGAAACGTACTAATACAATAAATTCTACATATAGTAATAGCAGAGTAATAATATTAACGGTATTGGGATCATCCCCAAATAAATAAATGGGAACTGCTAACGGTAGCCACAACCCCAACAACATGAGGATAAACAGAGTCAGTCTTAGGGGAGCCGCAAACGTAGGAATTCGACTAAAATTAAAGTTCAAAGGATGAGAGCAAAATAGCGCAAATTAAGTGAGTCTATATAAATCTATATATCTATATAAATAGAATCACCCGGATCGATTTTCGGGAGTGAAAATGTTTCCGGGTGTTAAATTTGAGGCTGATTGATTATTCATCTGGCTCGATGGTACTGGTCAAGCCATGATTTTTCAGCGTTTCACAGTAGAACTCTGCGTGTTCTTGAGCGCAAGTAATCACTAAAGCCAGACCATTGGTATGAGCTTCCATCATAATGCTGACGGCTTGGGGTTGAGTTAAACTCGGTACAGTCTGGAGCAAGACCTGTACCACATACTCCATTCCATTAAACTCATCATTATGAAGCAATACGCGGTAACGCGGTGCGAGCTTACGGACTGTTGAACGCTTCTCAAGTGTTTCCACAGACACGGCTCTATCTCCTTATCTTGGGTTCCTAGTTCAAACTTTGTGTTTCACTTTACATAGTTTAATGAATCCTGGCAATCCCGACAAGGTGTTTACAGTTATTCAGTGACGAGCGAGATGCTTACACTCCCGACGTCGGGAGTCCCTATTTAGGGGTTGACGCACAGTTGAGTCAGCACTTGTTAAAATGACGGTAGGAGAGTCAATGGAACGTTAAGCCCAAAAGATAAGACTTTGTATTTGTTGTTCTTGATCAATTTTTTTCTGCTTAATAGCTGATATGAAACGTAAAACCCGCACATCCCCGGCTCGATCAACTTTTAACTATACGGCTTTAGCCGTGATTGGTGGTGTATTAATATTAGGGATTGGGATTGGAATTGCGATTAGTTCAACAACGACCTTTAGTCCTGAAAACGTCGCCTCTAGCCAATTTATTGATCGCAGCGCACCGAGTACCGAAACTTGTATTAAATTTGGGGCGAGTGCGATGGTTACAGATATGCGGGTTTTTGTGACGTTGAACCCGTTTAATGTTTACATCTCCCAACCCCGAATGCAGCCCGGTTGTGTTTTGCGGACGAGTAACTGGACTATTCTCAAAAAAAATAATCTGATTTCTTCTGAACAAGAACGGGACTGTAAACAACGGATGAACACGTTTGGGTATACGGGTGAGTTGGAGAGTAGTCCTGAAATTAGCTGTATCTATCAAAATAATAGTGCTGAGAACTTGTTCCTGTCTCAACCTGGAGGAGGAGGAATGACTCCTGCACGTCCTAGAGCAGAATCTGATCGGTTCTAGTCTTCCCGAATATAGACAAATTGCGATTGACGTAAATCTTCGCTCAGGCGCACTTCAATCACTTGATCCGGTTGTAACGTTGTCGGTTGGGGAGAGGTGGCTAAACCAACAGCCGCACCCCCAAGCGCACCCACCAACAAACCAACACCTGTAAAGCCTGTCAGCAAAAATAGCCCTAACCCGCCAATTCCGGTATCACGAAGAACGTTTTTGGGTTCGGGATCTAATCGACCGGGAATCCAACCGGATTCGGCTTGAATGGGAATGCTACGCCCTTCTAAATTAATGGCTTCGACTTGAAATCGACTCCCTTTGGAACTGGTTTCAAAGTATCCGACAATCGGCGTATCGGGCGGAATGATATAGTTTCCTTCCTGATCAACAATTCCACCTTGCAAGATTAAAACATCTTGTCGTTCCGGTTTATCTTTTAAGCGCACTTCATTGGGATTGGGATAACGAAGCGTCAGTTGAGTTCCCGCCGGAAGCAGGACACTGGGAGGACGTTGATCGATGGTTCTCGAAGAAATCGTGCTTTGAGGTTGGGAAGTTCTGGGTAACGGTTGACCGAAGGGAATGGTGCCTTCTGCGGGTGGAAGTGGATTGGGTTGAGCTTGAGTGGTGATAGTTGGAGGCGGAGGGGGGGGTTGAAATAACGGGTCGGTGAAAAATTCAACTTGATTTGTCCCTCCCAACGGAATTCGCACCGCTTCTATATCCGATGAGGGTACGGGTTGGGGATTGGGAATAAAGGTTTGATCGACGGTTTGAGGGGAACGAAAGCCGGGAGGTGGAGAAGTTGGCGTTTGAGGTGTTTCTTGGGTTTCGGTGAGTTCTAAATCTGCGGCTGAGTCGGAAGTGGTTTGATCAACTTGATCAACGCTGTCAACTGTAGCGGGGGTTGTTGTGGCTTGGGCGGTGGGGAATGTCGGTGCAGGTTGAGGACGATCTATAATTGTTGGACGTAATACCCACAGGTTTTCGACTCCAATCGGACGAAAATCGATTTCTTGTTCATCCAAAACCACACCTGGAGCAAAATTAATCGTTATTTGAGCGAGTTCGGGTTCGCTTTGGGTAAAACTAACTTGGCTGATGACTCCAGACTCAAAGCGCTCGGTGAGGTTAATTCCAATTTCGGTGTTGGGTAAATCGACAACTAAACGCGGAGGTTCTGTCCCCACCGACAAACGAGGTCGCACCCCTTCGGGAAGCAATACTTCTACAATACCTGTACTGGGGTCAATTTTCCAGTCTTCTAAAATCGCACCATAAACAGGTAAACTCAGGGTTGAGCTAGAGACCATAGCGGCTAGGGCAATTGTGCCGGATGTTCTTATTAACAGGCTACCATACAACACAGATACAACAGATGCGAAGCTGGAGTTGATTTGCTGAATTTTCTGTTTTTGTTTTCGGGTTTGCATGGTTCCTGTGTAAGGGTTAAAGGTTGAGCGATTTTTGATGAGTCATTCTGAGCATTTCTTATCATGTTTGAGGGCAAAATGCAAGCCAATCAAGGGGGTTTTATTCCGGTTGTAAACACCCCGAACAAACAGTTATCAGTGACCCGTAACAAGTGAATAGTTATTAATGTCATCCCCAACCCAATATTTAACGATGAAAAAAATCGCTAAGTGGAAACAATTAGAGTCTAAGCTGATAATCAACCATCAATGGTGTCGAGTCAGACAGGATACGGTTGAGTTACCCAATGGAATTATTATTGATGATTTTTTTGTAAATGTTCGCCCGGATATTGCTCTAGTTTTACCGATAACTCCTCAGAATGAAATTGTTTTTGTTTGTCAATATCGCCATGGAGTGGGTGAGGTTTTATTAGAGTTACCTGCGGGGAGTTTTGATCCCACAAAAGAAAGTGCAGAATCTGCGGCTACTCGCGAACTGACTGAAGAAACGGGATATATTGCCGAATCTATGGTCAAGTTAACCACATTATATGATAATCCGGTTAAAGATACCAATTCAGTTCATTTATTTTTGGCTTATAATGTTAAACAGGTACAAGAACGGCAGTTGGATATTACAGAAGATATTGAAGTTGTTTTAGTTCCTGTTCATCAAGTGATGGAATTTATTAATCAAGGTAAGGTTTGTGTTGCCGGAACGGTAGCCGCCTTGTTTTTAGGGTTAAACAAGTTAGGAATTTTACAATAGAAAAATCGAGGTTACAAATTAGATTCTGAAAAATACTCTCAAGCTTGCTATCATTAATAAAGTCTTTTAAGCAAGTGCTACTCTGTATGAATGTTGCGATTATTGGCTGTGGTTATGTTGGGAGTTCAGTTTCTCGCTATTGGAGTCAGACGCTTGGGTTAACGGTAACGGCGACAACAACGACTCCGCAACGGGTGGAAAATTTAGAAAAAATTGCTAACCGAGTGATGGTCGTAAATGGGAATGATCCAGAGGCATTAAAGTCAGTTTTGCATGGTCAAAATACTGTTTTATTGAGTGTCGGTTCCAAGGGTAGAGATCCGCAAGCCTATCAACAAGCTTACCAGAAAACAGCCCAAACCTTAGCAACAGTTTTACCTCAAGTTCCCGAAGTTAAACAGTTAATTTATACCGGAAGTTTTGGCTTATACGGCGATCAAAATGGTGCGACTGTTGATGAAAGTTCGCCCGTAAAACCCAGCAGCAAAAATCACGAAATTCTGTACAAAGCCGAACAAATATTACTCGAATCAGCCTCGGAAAATCTCAAAGTTTGTATTCTGCGACTAGGTGGAATTTATGGGCCAGGTCGAGAAATTGTCAAGATTTTTAGTCGAATGTTCGGGACAACTCAACCGGGAAATGGACGTTATCCGACGGCTTGGATACATCTAGATGATATTGTCGGCGCAATTGAGTTTGTTCGTCAAAATCAGTTAGAAGGAATCTACAATCTAGTCGATAATTCTAATCTCACTCGACGAGAGTTGATTGATTTAATCTGTGAAAAACATGATGTTCCTAACGTTACTTGGGATGTCTCACAACCGAATAATCGACCTTACAATGTGCGAGTTTCTAATCAAAAAATTAAAGAGGCTGGATATCAGTTTATTCATTCGCAAACTCTTGTTTAACTTTATAGAATCTGATCTCTACAATACTGATAAAATATGTCTGAAATACAATCTCCAAAAGTTATCGTTGTCGGTGCGGGTTGGGCAGGTTTAGGCGCAACTTATCATCTCGCAAAACAAGGTTATGATGTAACTTTATTAGAGGCGAGTTCCCATGCAGGGGGTCTAGTTGCGGGTTGGAAAACTCCGGGTGGACGTTCAGTTGAAGCGGGAATACATGGGTTTTGGTATCCTTATAAAAACATCTTTTCTCTAGTCGATGAACTAGGCTTAAAACCGTTTACCCCTTGGACAAGATCCGCCCAATATTCTCCGGCTGGACTCGAAGTTGAATCACCGATTTTTCAAGATTTACCGTACCTTCCAACTCCACTCGGAACGTTTATTTATACTCAATTTCAACGCCTACCGTTAAGTGATCGTCTATCTGCTTTACCGCTGCTTTATGCAGTTGTTGATTTTGATAATTCCGATCAAGCTTGGCGACGATATGATTGTATTACAGCCCGCGAACTTTTTAAACAATATGGTGTTTCAGCACGACTTTATAATGATGCGTTTAACCCGATGTTATTAGTGGGATTATTTGCGCCAGGTGAACAATGTTCTGCTGCTGCTGCATTAGGAATGTTGTATTATTTTATTTTAGCACATCAACCAGATTTTGATGTTGTTTGGTGTCGGGGAACGGTTGGTGATCGTATTTTTTCACCTTGGATAAAACAGATTGAACAATTAGGGGGAAAAGTCTTAACAAATCAACGGGTTACTGACTTAAGAGTTGATGAATTGGGTCAAGCTAAAGCAGTGGTTTGTGGGGAAGAAATCTTTACCGCAGATGCGGTTATTTTTGCAGTGGGAATTACGGGAATGAAGAAAATATTAGCTGGAAGTTCGGCTTTACAAAATCGCCCAGAGTTCCGAAATCTTAATAATTTGAATGCGGTAGATGTGTTATCAACTCGACTTTGGTTTGACCGAAAAGTTAATATTCCTCGCGCTTCAAATGCTTGTTTTGGGTTCGATACGACAACAGGTTGGACGTTTTTTGATTTGAACGCCTTACATGATGAATTTAAAGACGAACCGGGAACTGTTGTCGAAGCGGATTTTTATCACGCCAATCAATTTTTACCCCTCAGCGACGATGAAATTATCAAAATTGTTCAAGGTTATCTTACGACTTGTATTCCTGCATTTGGAGAAGCAAAAATCATCGATAAAAGTGTAGTCAGGTTACGACAAGCGGTAACACATTTCTTCCCCGGAAGTTATCAATATTTACTCTCTGCTAAAACCAGTTTTAAGAATGTGTTTATGAGTGGAGATTGGGTAATTAATCGTCATGGATCTTGGTCACAGGAAAAAGCCTATGTTACGGGTTTAGAAGCTGCAAATTTAATCATTGATCAGTTTAAATTGGGTGAGAAAGCATCTATTATTCCGGTTCAAGCTGACGAAGAACACATTCAAGTTTTGCGACAAATGAACAAATCTGTTCGACAGGTTAGCCAATCCTTTTTCCCGAATCTTTGGCTGTAATTATAGAGAAACCGGGTTTCTAATAGATAATCAAGTTAATAAAATAACAATCCGATTCCATCGAGATAAATTTTAGAGGATAAATTATGTTTGAACTCGCAGAACGATTAAACCGACTCCAAAAACTGATTGATAAGCCAGAATTACAGGCGATAGATTCCGATCAAATCTTAATTATGGATGGCGTGAACTGGCAAATTTATGAAGGATTGTTGGAAACTTTACAAGATAGTTCTGAATTTCGAGTGACGTATTTAGAAGGAACTTTAGAAATTATGTCGCCCAGTCGCCGCCACGAGTCAGAAAAAAAGCGAATTGCATTGTTGCTAGAAACCTATTTTATGGAAACGGAGGTTGACTTTTATCCTCTCGGTTCAACGACATTTCGAGAACAGTCTATTTCAAGAGGAATTGAACCCGATGAATGTTACTGTATTAACTCAGAAAAATCGGTTCCCGATATTGCGATTGAAGTCGTTATTACTAGCGGTGCGATCCCGCGCCACCTGCGGGCGCTAGCGCAAACTCGCGACTTGGCGGTTTCCGTCGAGAGCGAAGTTTGCAAGAGAGGGAATGCGCACCAAGAGAGCGGGGGAATCAATTCTTTAGAAATTTATCAGGGGTTAAAAGTTCCCGAAGTTTGGTTTTGGCAAAAGGGGAAATTTTCACTATATTCCCTGCGAGAGAATGGCTATGAGGAAATTTATCGCAGTCAATTTTTACCCGAGTTAGATTTTGAACTTTTAGCAAGTTATATTCGGTCATCTGCAAAACCAAAGGATATTTTGTTAGAGTTTCGTCAGAGACTCAAAAATAGTAAAATATAATAAACTACTCAAACTGATTGCAACAGAAATCAATCGCAGCATCTAAATCACTTGTTTGTTGAGGATAATTTAGCTGGGGACGGTCAATAATAATCAACGAAATTCCCAATTCTGACGCAACTTTTTGTTTAGTTTCTTCTCCACCCGCAACACCAGATGCTTTGGTTACAACTAATGAAATATTCCACTGTTTCCAAAGTGCTTTTTCAAGTTCTGGTGAAATTGGCGGACGCAATGCAATAATATGATTAGGCGTAAAACCTGCGTCTAATGCGGCTTTTAACGAAACTTCAGACGGAAGTATTCGTACAAATAGGGTCGAACGTTCTTGCCAACTTTTAAAAGGTGCTAAATTACGATATCCTAAAGTTAACATTACTCGTTGTTGGGTAAGATAATCTCCCGTTAATAGGGTTTTAAAGCTATCTAAATGAATAGTTTGAGAGTCTTTAGCTTGATAACAGGGTCGTTCGTAGCGCAAATAAGGAATATGATATTGTATAGAAGTAGCGATCGCTAACTTGGAGATTTCGACGGCGTAGGGATGAGACGCATCTAAAATAGCGGCGATGTTTTGCTGTTGAATAAATGAATAAATTTGAACGTTATCTAGTTTTCCCACCCAAATTTTCAGCGACGAAGATTCAGAATCATAAAGGTTTTTAGCGCTATCAGTCGTTACGCTAACTATACAGGGAATTTGGGCTGAAGTGATTATATTTGCTAAAGTTGCACTTTCACTGGTTCCTCCAATTAACCATATTTTTCGTTTAGAAGTTAACATTTATTCTGTGAGTTTATTTGAGTTCAATAAATTATATATCTAAGTTTTTTATAGATAAATTTCTGATAACTTCTTGACTGTAGATTGGATTAACACGGGCTAACCCAACCCTGATATTTTAAGCCGAAGTAGTTTCAGTAGAAGTTGATTTTTGGATATCCTGTTCAATGGCTTCTAAGGTTTGAATGACTAACCGTTTTGCTTCCAACTTCCAACCGATTTGTTGAATTTTTATGGCTGCATAACCCCCGACAACAGTAGCAATTAAATCTAATGGTTGTAGAAAGGAAATGCCAAAAAGTAAACCCAATCCAGCAATTCCCCAAAAGGGTAACGCAACAGTTTGACGCTGTTTTTCGATTAACTCACTAATTTTATCAGTGGGCATTTCTTCTAACAGCGCAGCTTTAACTTTTCGTTGTTCTTCTAAGGGAACAGATATCCCTATTTTGCGGCGCAATCTTTGAATTTTACGACCATCTGTGCTATAGTTAGTTAACTCATCTTCTGCCATTAATACAAGACGTTCTAACTGTCCCATTTTTAAATTCCTATTCTTTTATTTCTGATTTTGGACATAAAAAATGAGGTAGGAATTAACCCACCCCATCAGAAATTAACCTTTTTTTAAAAGGGATGAAACTCGATCTTTGATAGATGCGATTGCAGCTTGCAAACCGTTAGAACGAGATTTAGGGGGAACCGCTACTTGGATGGGTTCATCTTTAAATTCTTTGAGACGATAGCCAAATTCGAGTTGATTTTGGTGTTTCCGCAAACGAGGGAATAGTCGAAACGCACCTTGTAGCAAATCTTCCTGACTTCCGAAAATGGCTTGATTGATCTGACTCGAACGTTTGACGGCGACTACACCGACGGGATACCAGTTTTTCTGTCCCTGAACACGAATATAAATCTCATAGTCTGGAGTACCATCAGACTTCATTTTCTCATATTCCTTAGCCGCTTTGTTGCGTTCAACGGTGCGTTTGGAGGGTTTGGCTTGAGTTTGAGTTTTTCCGAATCCTTGTTTTGTCGCCATGGTTGTTAAACGTAAAATCTTATACTTTAAATAAAAGTTTACAACCTTTTCAGAAATTTGTCTTCTTTCCCCTCAAGCTTGAAACTGAGACAGCAGCCAAGCACTGACTTTACCGTGATTCATTTGGCGACTACGGCGTAATGCTTCTTCTAAGAGTGCAATTTCCAAATCTGCAAAAACTTGAGACTGTTCAATTCGATAACTTCCTCGGTTCTCAATTTTAAAGGCAATAATTTGAGCGGCTTTTACATCAATAATCCAATATTCTCTGACTCCCAAAGATTCATAAAGTAGACGTTTTTCTCCTTTATCATCAGACAGGGAAGAATAGGCAACTTCTATGACTAAATCCGGCGCAGGATAGGTATTAAGATCGATAATTGTTGCTTCCCAAGGCACAATTTCAGCTTTGGAACCGACATAAAAAGAAACATCCGGTTGTGCTTCTTCATAGCCAACTTTGCGATAAGTACAGTTATCGTGAACATCTAAGTCAATCTCTCGAAGTCCAGCATACAAATAGAGAAAGCCAATAACTGCTGCATGGTCACGAGAATGGGGATTTCCAAGGGGAGACATTTCTAACCTCATGCATCCATTAAAATAATAACCTTTAGCCTGTTTATAGTCTGATTTTTCGAGAGTTGAAAGGTATTCTTCCCAGGTAGCATTCATCCAGACATCGGTCAAAAATTGAGTTTTTAGCTGAGTCATAACAGCACAAGTGGAAGCAATTAATCTTATTATAACTGATGATGAATTTTTCTGTAAATATTAAGTAGAGATGTCCGACACACCTCTACAATTAATTTGGGTTGGAGACTAGAAGCTTATCGGTGACATTACATTCCAATACAAAAGTACAGGAATAAATAATAAAGCCGCCAAAGTTGTTAAGCTATAGTGCCATTTTCCGAAGTTTGACCACTCTTTAGTTTGGCAAACTTTGAGAGTAAAAAAGGGTAAACCTAGCGATAAAATAGCTGCAATTGCTGGGATAAATAACAAGGCTTTAATGATGATCGGTGTACCGTAAGCCAGTTTCCAGGGTGCAATTAACCAAAAGGCTAAACCAAAACCAACTAAAAAGATAATGTACAATAAACTTACCGCCATTGCTAATCCTGAAGCGGGTGAAAGTTTACCTTTAATTACGGTTCGGAGTCCCACTAAAACCGCCGATAAAAAGATTAACACACAAATTCCTGCCATCCAAAGTTGAAATACAATTGTTGCGGATGAAGAAACTTTTTTAAATGCACCAATTTTTGTTCCGATGGGATTAAAAAGGTAAGTAATTTTTCCCTGTTCATCTTCCCCAAACGCTGAATATCCATCACTATCGGCGCGTTTAAAGAGTAGGGGTTCAACGGGAATTAACTCTTTTGCTAAAACCTTTCCGGGAAAAAATAAACCCGGTGTTTCGATTCTCAAGCTGTTATTTTCATTCACCTTAACATGAACGTGTCCGAATGGTGCTGTTAGTTTGGCAAAGGTATCACGGGGATATTCAACATCTCGATAGGTTCCGGCAAAGCGTTCAATATCATCTCCTAAATCTATTTTTTCCGGGTTAACTGAGGCGTTGGAATTGGGGAAATAACGCTTCAAAAATTGTTCTACAATTTTTCCGGGTGCGACGGGAGAATATTTATTAAAGGCAATAAACAAACCGACATTTTCCTCTGGAATTAAACTTAAATTGCTGGAAGATCCAATCATATTTCCCGCGTGTCCAATTACCCGTAAATTATTAGTGACTCGTTCGTGAAAACCATAGCCAGTCCCCGGTAATTTGGGATGATGAGTAAACTGTTGCTGGTGCATCAACTCAACGGTTTCTGGCTCTAAAATTCGAGTATTTTCGTAGCGGCCATTTTGCAGGTGAGCAATCATAAAATGTGCCATATCGGTGGCTGTTGCGGACAAAGCTGCTGCTGGCGCGATATTAAGATACAAAAAAGGTAGGGGTTTAAATTCTCCCTTTTTGTATTGATAACTTACGGCTAAGTTAGGTGCTAAGTTTTCGGGTAAAGGTTGCTGAAAACTACTATTTGGCATCGATAGCGGTTGCAGAATATTTTGATCAATATATTCAGTAAAGGGAACACCTGAAACACTTTCAACAATATAACCCGCCAGAGAAATTCCCATATTAGAATAAGTATAAAGTTCTCCGGGGGGCCAAACAAACGGAGGCATTCGTTGGGGAAGAAATTCTTCTAGCGGTAACATTTTTTCGGGACTGTTTGCGGCGATTCCTAGCAGTCTTTGGCTGGTGCCATCCGTTTGGGTCATTAAATTGGATAAGGTGACGGGTTCTTCAAAATTTGAGTCGATTTGAAACGTTTTTAAGTATTGATTAACATCAACATCTAACTCAAGTGAACCCTGTTCATAGAGTTGCAAAACTGCGGTATCGGTGAACAGTTTGGATAGGGAAGCAACCCGAAATAAAGTTTGATCTGCTTGTACCGGAATTTCTTCTTCTACGTTGGCGTAACCGTAGCCTTTTTCAAATATAATTGAGCCATCTTTCACTAACGAAACAACACCCCCAGGAATGTGTTGTTTATCCATTTGTTCATTGAAGCGTTCATCAAAAAAGTTGGCGATTTCTTCGGGGTTTGTCAGGGTATTAGAAGTAGGAGGAACGGTTTGAGGTTTAGGCGTGGATTTCTGAGGTTCTGGTGATAAAAGTGGAACTTTATTTTGAGAATTTTGTGCGATAGGAATGGCTGCGAGTACACTAGAATAGGATAAAACCAGAATTAATGCTGTTACTGCACAGACGAGAAACCGAGTCAACCGTCTCCAGTGTTTAGCGTAAAAAAGACGCTTGAGCTTGAAATTGTTCATAGATATCTGGATGAATTTAACCGAATGGTTTAACTTTAGAGAAAAAATCAGAGCTAGTCTTCCTACTGAGGTGAGAGAATTCCCTACACAGAGGTTAGATTTTTTCAAGATGTGTTTTTTTGTCAAAATTGAACGTCTGATTTTTCGGTCTAATTCATCCAGATGTCCGTTAACGTTTAATCGCTAATTCAACCCTTTATCTGCGGTTAGCGAGAACGAATATTTTTTTCTTTTACCCATTCATCCTCATCTGAATCATACCCAATATAATGGACAAAATATTTAGTTTTCTCTTTTTTAACTTTGATATCTTGAATGGTGGATTCATACCATTCGCCTTCGTCTTTATCCCAAACTTCTACCGTTTCACCGACGGAAAATCGACTGTTACTCGCCGTTGCTGCGGGTGAAAAACTGGGAGTGAAATTACCCGAAGCTGCGGGAAGTTCGGCTTGAATAGAAGCATAAGCATCGAGAATGAGTTTGCGGGTTACGGTTTGAATTCCGGTATGTTCATAATAGTTGGTGGTTTGGTCGAGAAATGCCGCCACAAAGTCCAAGTTATCATCGGCAATTTGAATAAAACTTCCCACCTGGTCGAGAACAGACTGAGGTGTTACCCCGGTTTTTTGAACTAAGTTATCCATCCAGCCTTGTATGGCGTTGAACCCTTGTTTGATAAACCCAAATTTATCTGAAGCATTGTTACCGGGAATGACACCACTCACGGAATTGAAGACTTGATTTTGAGCGATAACACTACTGTCAGCACCATCAATCATCCCGTGAATTTTACCAATAAAATCGGGGCCTAACGGTAAAATTGCATCAATACAAACTAAGGCTTCCATCCGCATTAACGCCGCATCTTGATAGTTATTGGCTAACACCGTTGCAAACATTTGCGGGTTCGCTTGGGGAATGCCGTTTAACTTACAAAAGGCGATAATTTCAACCGTTATTTTGAGTAATAAATCAATCGTTTGGGTGAAATCCGCTTTTGGAGTAAAATTGCTTAAAAAGGAGAGAAAGCTAATTTTTTCACCAATTTTATTCGCCAAAGCTGCCGTTGCCATTATCGTATCGGCTGTATCGATAGTTTGATAAAGTTTAATCGCCGTTTGATAACCCTGTTGCGGATCGTGATATAATGCGACTGCGCGATCGCGAATTCTTTGAATCCGTTGGCTATCTGTTTCTCCAGTAATGCTGCGAATACTGTTATCAAATCCGACTAAATTATTCCACTGACCGGGCATGATATAATCAAGCGCCTTTAACACTTTGACCGTAATATTATCGGTGGGAAGTGCGTCAGCTAACTGAATAATAGATTTATCCATGAGTCATTCCTCCAAAAAAACGTTCTAAAAATTACTAAGTTTTCACCCACATGAGGCGATGACAGCCAAGTTTTCTCTCTCTTAAAACACAACTCTATTTTGCTCCCGAATGGTGAGTCGATGTTGAACCCAGAACGGTTTAATTGAGAGAAAAGTACGGTTTGAAAAGATTGACGATAGGCTGCACGCAAATCCTAATCTTCTCTACAATACATTTTAAACGATCGCTTGAGGAAATTGTAAATTTTATTTAAACTATAACAAGATTAAATCTGTATTCTCATTATAACATCAATCTGTAAAACGATTAACCTTAAATTTAACTGATAGAAAAGTAACAAAAATCCTGTAAAATTACCCCATCTGTTCTTCTCACTCACTCAACCCCATGAACTGCAACTACCTAGAACGAATTCTCACCGCTCGTGTCTATGATGTCGCTCAAGAAACACCGTTAGACATCGCTCCCAATCTCTCTAACCGACTCAAAAATAAACTCCTTCTCAAACGAGAAGATATGCAGTCTGTTTTCTCCTTTAAACTGCGAGGAGCCTACAATAAAATGGCACAACTTCCCCCTGACTTACTCGCCGTTGGTGTAATCGCTGCATCGGCTGGAAACCACGCTCAAGGTGTTGCTTTGGCGGCGAGTCGTTTGGGAACAAAAGCGATTATTGTGATGCCTGTAACGACTCCTAAAGTAAAAGTTGATGCCGTTAAAACGAGAGGTGGCGAGGTGATGTTATATGGAGAAACCTTTGATGAAGCTTATGCTTATGCGCGTCAATTAGAAGCAGAAAAAGGATTAACCTTTATTCATCCTTTTAATGATCCCGATGTGATTGCTGGACAGGGAACAATTGGCATGGAAATTTTGCGACAATATCAACAACCGATTCATGCAATTTTTGTGGCAATTGGCGGCGGAGGATTGATTTCAGGAATTGCGGCTTATGTCAAACGATTGCGTCCAGAAATCAAAATTATTGGGGTTGAACCTATCGATGCGGATGCAATGTCACAGTCATTAAAAGCCGGACATCGGGTGAAGTTATCCCAAGTCGGACTGTTTGCAGATGGCGTGGCTGTGCGTGAAGTTGGAGATGAAACATTTCGTCTTTGTCAACAATATGTAGATGAAATAATTTTAGTAGGAACTGATGATACTTGTGCCGCAATTAAAGATGTTTTTGAAGATACTCGTTCGATTTTAGAACCTGCTGGGGCCTTGGCAATTGCGGGAGCAAAAGCATATGTTGAACGAGAACAAATTCAAGATAAAACGTTAGTTGCCGTCGCCTGTGGTGCGAATATGAATTTTGACCGTTTGCGGTTTGTTGCTGAACGTGCTGAATTAGGAGAACGTCGAGAAGCCATTTTTGCGGTGACAATTCCTGAAAAACCGGGAAGTCTTCGTCAGTTTTGTGACTGTTTAGGAAAACGTAGTTTAACCGAGTTTAACTATCGAATTGCTGATGAAAAAGAAGCCCATATTTTTGTTGGTGTTCAAATCAAAAACCGTGCTGATGCAGCCCAATTAATGGAAACATTTGAAGCACAGGATTTAAAAACATTAGACTTAACCGATAATGAACTGGTAAAATTACATTTGCGTCACATGGTTGGTGGACGTTCTCCTTTAGCTCATCATGAATTATTGTATCGCTTTGAATTTCCCGAACGTCCTGGCGCTTTAATGAAGTTTGTTGCATCTATAAGTCCGAATTGGAATATTAGTCTATTTCACTATCGAAATAATGGTTCAGACTATGGCAGAATTGTGGTGGGAATGCAAGTTCCGCCTCAAGAAATGGAACAATGGCAAGCGTTTCTAGATACTCTCGGTTATCGCTACTGGGATGAAAATAAAAATCCCGCTTATCAACTGTTTTTGGGGTAAGATAATCTCATTACCTGCTGAACTGAACATTATTTAAGGTTAGAATTTCAATGAACAACCCGAACAACTCGCAATGGGAATATCAACTCTTAGAAAGCTTTATGGAAATGACAAAAGCTTCCTACGGTGACTTTGATGCTATCTGAAACCTGAGTAAAGCCACCAGTGACGCTGAAAGTTTTCAAAAAATTCTTAAACATCCCTGAAACAAAATTTTTGGTTGTCACTATCAGCTTTAATATGATCTGTTTTAACTTGATAAGTTCTGTAAAAATTTTCCGAGATTGTGAATGATGACTGATAACAAAAAACTAGAAGCCTATATTCCCTATCGTCGCAGCGATATTATCGAACTTTGTCTAAAAGATGGTAAGTTAAGCCGGGAGGATACTCAAACCTTTAAAGAGTTTTGTCAAATTTTGTCGGCTTTTTATCACTTTCGTTTTCATAAAACCCTAGAAATTATCAAAGAGAACTACGCCGTTTTTAACCCCAATACTGATGTTGAACCCTTAGAAGAACCCAATTTAGATCAATATAACCAAATGCAATCTAAAGTGGTTGAGGCGTTTAACCATATTTTAGAACGAGCGAATTATGTTCGCCTGTCAAAATCAATCGTTGATAAAGCTTTGGGACAAAAGTCTTTGATTAACTTGCAAACTCATGTTGATTTTAATGACTTCGATCAATTTCTCTGCTATTATCGGGGTGATACCACAACCACAACTAAAGTGAAAAAGTTCTTCTTTTGGGAGGAAGAAAGAACCATTGAGATGTTTGAACGGATTGTATTATTAATTAAATTTAAGGGAAAAGGATATTTTCGCCGCAAAGAATCTAACCCAAAAGCGTTAGAAGAATTGAAGTTCACACCGGGTAAAATGTATGCTTACTTTTATAAAAATATTCCCAAGTTTGATATTGACTTACTGTTTCCCAATATTAAAACCAGTATGACTTGGAAAGATAGATTATTGTTTGGAGTTCCCGCAGTTGGAGCAGCAATTCCTCTCATTTTAAGAACTTTACCCAATATTTTATTACTTATTGCTGCAATTTTATTAGTTTTCAATGCTAGAGATTTAATTCAGACTTTAAATGTTGAACAAGATCAACTTCAAGATATCATGCCTGTTTTAGTGGCAACGTTATCTTTAGCCATAGCACTCGGTGGTTTTGCTTTCAAACAATATAATAATTACAAAAGCAAGAAAATCCAATTTCAAAAAGATGTCACCGATACCCTGTTTTTTAAAAACTTAGCCAATAATGATAGTGTCTTTCAGCGATTAATTGATATTGCCGAAGAAGAAGAATGCAAAGAAATTATTTTAGTTTATTATCATCTATTAACGAGTCCAAATCCTTTAAATCCAGAACAGTTGGATGCTAAAATTGAAAATTGGATGCAAGAAAAATTAGGAATTGGGATTAACTTCGACATTAATGGCCCGTTAAATAATATGCAAGAAATTCGAGGAAAAATAGAAGATAATGCGAATGAACCGGAAGTGCCATTATTGTCCTATAATCAACAAGGCTATTGTCACGTTATCCCTTTAAAACAAGCAAGAATTGTGATTGATTGGGTGTGGGATAATGCCTTTCAATATAACGGAAAAGCCTTGTAGACAAAAGACGAAACACGCATCAGGATGCCAAACGAGTATCCCAAACCGTCTCAAAAATGGGACTCATTTGTGAAAAAGTTGGGAAGTAAGAGCGTTGAATCCGAAGAAATCCTGGAATTTTGAATAATTTACCTAATTTCAAGCGTTTTCAGTCCATTTTTGTCCAAACGACAACCATCTCAGGGTAGAATATACATCGTTTATGAATTGCATTTTGCGGTTTAGCCTAGCACAGAGGACATTTTGATGCAGCAACGGAGTCACACCCCTCTTTACAAACTGGGTATTCAATCAGCCAGTTTTGAAGAAAATCACAAGCTGAAGGTTCGTCGGTATTTACTGCTTAGACCCCCTTGCTGATTCAAAATTGCAGCTAACACAGGCTGAAGCTGTCAGGTTAAACCTAACAATGTAGATTCTTTTTACTCAAGTAAAATCGGAAATTTCGTGCAATCAAATACTGTTAGTCAGGCGACTCTTACCGCCTCATCTCCCTCTACAACAGAGTTACCTTTTACTCTGCAAGATGTAAAGGCGGCTATTCCCGCCCATTGTTTTGAACCCTCAGTCTGGAAATCTTTGAGTTATTTCTTTCTCGATATTTCCATTATTGCCGGGTTGTACGTGGTCGCTTATACCCTTGATTCGTGGTTCTTTTTTCCGATTTTTTGGCTAATGCAAGGAACCATGTTTTGGGCGTTATTTGTGGTCGGACACGATTGTGGTCACGGTTCTTTTTCTAAGCAAAAATGGTTGAATAATTTGATTGGACATTTATCTCATACTCCCATTCTTGTCCCTTTTCACGCTTGGCGAATTAGTCACAGAACCCATCACGCTAATACCGGAAACATTGATAAAGATGAAAGCTGGTATCCGGTTCCTGAAAGTCAATATGATCAGATGCCTTGGTATGAAAAGCTATTGCGCTACTATATCCCATTATTGGCTTATCCGATTTATCTCTTTCATCCGGCAAATTCTCATCTTTCTCCGAATACTCGCCTATTCCGCCCCACTGAAAAATGGGATATTATCACCAGTTCAACTTGCTGGTTTTTAATGGTGGGTTTTCTCGGTTTTTTAACCTATGAATTTGGCGGGTTATTTCTGCTGAAATATTATCTCGTTCCCTATATCATCTTTGTGATGTGGTTAGATTTGGTGACTTATTTACATCACACCGAACCCGATATTCCTTGGTATCGGAACGAAGATTGGTATTTCTTGAAAGGGGCATTATCGACAATTGATCGCGACTATGGTTTTATCAATTCCATTCATCACGATATTGGTACTCATGTCGCCCATCACATTTTCTTGAATATGCCTCACTACCATTTGAAAACCGCAACCGAGGCAATTAAACCCATTTTGGGTGAATATTATCACAAGTCTGACGAATCTATTTGGAAGGGTTTTATCAACTCTTATCTGACTTGTCATTTTGTCCCGAATACGGGAAGTCCGATTTTCTATCAGTCTGGTTGGAAGTCGAAAGATTCCACAAAAACAAACAAACCTGACTAACTCTAACGTCTGATTTTTTTTCGGGGTGGGTATTAATTGCCCACCCTATTATTTTGAAAATATTTTAGGGTAAAACAAGACCATATAGTTATCTGAATTATTACCCTAAAGTGAAACGATAAGTTTTATATTCTGTCTAATCATCACTTCAAGAAGGAAGTTGATTAGGGGTTGCTGGATCACCTGGTTGATAGAATTGCGATGCAGGAAAATCTTGCACAGGCTGAGGTCAATTAATATTATTGATTGAAACTGCTAACTTCTCTGATAGCATGAGTGTCTAAAAGAAGTTTCATACTACATATATTCCTTTAAATCTTCCAAAGGTTGATCGAAATCATCCGACATAATAATTTTTCCAGCCCAACTTCCATAGCCATGATGCTTTTCAGTTTTTTCTTCCACGACTTCGGGTTGAGGTTGTGATGCTGTTTTTGCATATTTCTCTAACAAAAAGTCTATATAGTGAACAACTTCGGTTTTCAGCGAGTCGGGAAGGGCTGCAAATTTCTCTAAAATTGTTGGTTCTATCATCGGTGTAACCCTGTCAGTGTCGAAGAACTTTTAAAGATTATCATAACAACCCATTCAAACGATTTAACTTGAATACGCTAAACTTTATACAAACAGTTAGCAACCGAGGATAATATTATGGTGCGATTAAAACCTTGGCAATGGGTGATTCTAGCCTTACCTATTGCTTCTATCGTCATCTTTATCATGGTGGCTGCGGGATATCAAATTAACCAATGGGGAATTAACTGGATCTGGGGAATTGTTACCCTGATTTTTGTCGGTTGGCGCTGGTTACTGGTTCGATGGACAAAACCTGAGATCGCTCAAATCGAAGCAGTAATGGCAAAAGTTAATCAAGATCTCGAAGTCAGTTTAGATGATGCAGAAACGCCCTTAGCGGGAGATGAAGCGACCCAAAAAATTGAAACTAAATTACAAGAAATTATTGAACAAACTCGCAACGATGAACCAGTTTGGGCAGATTGGGTAACATTTTGGCAACGGTGTCAGGATGTTGTAATTACCGTTGCCAATACTTACCATCCCGAGGTTAAATATCCTCTCCTTAATATCTACATTCCGCAAGCTTATGGACTGATTCGCGGTACTGTTGATGATATGGATCGGTGGATGCAACAGTTATCTCCTGCCCTCAATCAAGTCACAGTTGGGCAAGCGTTTCAAGCCTATGAAGTTTACCAAAAATTAGAACCTTCTGCCCGCAAACTTTGGCAGGTTTGGAATTGGGCAATGTGGATTATTAATCCTGCTGCTGCTGCTGCAAAAGTTGCCAGTAAACGCTATAGCGATCAAGCTAATCAACAATTACTTGGAAACTTGGGTCAAATGTTACGAGAAGTGGCATTAAGAAACCTCTGTCGTCAAGCCATTACCCTTTATTCAGGAACTCAACTTCCGGCTGATGTTTTTGCAACAAAAACCTCAACTTTACCCCAAGCTAAAACTCAAACGATCAGAGATATTCTCGAACAAGCAGAACCGACGGAGAAAGTTGAACAAAAACCTGTTAATATTTTACTGGCTGGACGTACAGGGGCCGGAAAAAGTAGTTTAATTAATACATTATTTAAAGCCGAAAAAGCCGAAGTTGATGTTTTACCGAGTACCGATAAAATTCAAAACTATCAGTGGGAAACACCCACAGGTGAAACGTTAATTTTGTGGGATACTCCTGGGTATGAACAAATTAACCGTTCTGATTTGCGAGATTTAGTGTTAGATTTTATTAGCAAAACAGATTTATTACTGTTAGTAACCCCTGCACTTGATCCCGCCTTACAAATGGATGTAGACTTTTTGCAGGATATGAAAGCAGAAGTTGAAGATTTACGGGCGATGGTTATTGTGACGCAAGTGGATCGGTTACGCCCGGTTAGAGAATGGGAACCGCCCTATGATTGGATATTCGGAAATCGCCTAAAAGAAGTGGTAATTCGAGAAGCAACACAATACCGAAGTGAACGGTTAGGAGAAGTTTGTGATCGCGTTTTACCTGTCGTTACTGGGGATATAAACAGTAATCGCAAGGAGTGGGGAATTGATGCTTTATCAATCGCTTTAGTGGAATTAATTTCCCCCACTAAACAACTGCGATTAGCCCGATTTTTACGCAATTTAGAAGCTCGTACAGTTGCAGCTGCTCAGATTATAGATCGCTATACACTCCAGATGACAACGACTCAAGGCTTGACAGCATTAGTAAAAAGTCCGATTCTCAAATATATTGCCACAATATCAACCGGTTCCCCGGCTTTGGCTTATTTACTCGCTGAACAGATTCCGATAGAACAGTTACCTGTGGTGATTGGTAAACTGCAAATGGGATATGATTTGTTTTCTGTGTTAAATCCGGGTGAAGGTAAGAATCGTCGAAATTTTGACTTACTGACATTATGGCCGTTATTATTAGAAAATCCGGGTTCACCCGATCAAAATGCTTGGGCATTTGGTCATGGGTTGGTTGAATATTGGACTAAAGATTTAACGATTGAACAATTGCGAGAACGATTTGAGGATTATCTTCAGCAAGCACAGAGTAAAGCTTAATTTTTCTTTCCCCCTAGCAAAAAGGTGAAATTCCTAGCTGCTAGGGAGGTTGATGATCTTCCATTAACTCGTGACTTCAAAATTTGCTTCAATCACTTCATCGATTTCGTGTAACTCAGGTTCTTTATTTTCCCCAGAAAATTTAAAGGGAAGAATTGCACAACTGCAAGATTTCCACTGACTCTGAACCGGGACTTGAAACAATTGACAGAAGCCACCACGCCGCCCTTCGGGTTTATAGGCTCGGCAATTTTTACAAGTTGAAGGAAGAATTTTGGGTCTTTTCATTCAAGATCTCCGCAGAGTTTATAATTAGATTGTTTATCAAAACTTGACTCTGGCTTTGTTGCAGAATTTACAGCTTTACAATTATTGAGATATCGGGATTTTAATCTAGAATCAAAGAAAAAGTTCAGAAAAAACTAGACAAGGATAAAAAACGAACGCATCAACGGATTATCCTTGCCTCAGTCATTCAGCCTTCAAAAGTTAGGGATTGCCAAAATTTTGTGAGCCACTATAACCCGACAACTGAGCTAATTTATCTAATCGTTGCACTCCCGGATATAGTTGACCGTTCACTTCCCAGGTGGGATAACTTTCAATCTTGGCCGCTTGGCACAACTCAGGTTGAGGATTTTTTCCCTTTGGATCACACTCAATATAAGTCAGTTTTGTAACCGCTTCCTTTCCGAATAATTGCTTTTGAGTTTTACAATGACTGCACCAAAACGCCCCATACATTTTTGCTCCCGCTTGAGTTAGATGTTCAGCTAAAGCGATATTAGCGGGATTAGATGCTGTGGTCACGCCGTAAGTTTCTTGTGATCCGGCTTGAGGATTATTTAGAGGAGCATAAACCGCTAAAGTACCAATTATCGTAATCATCCCAACAATTACGCCTGTAAAGATAAGCTGACCAATATCTTCCCAAGAATGACCAACAATGGTTAACAGAAATAAACTGAGCGAACAAACCGCAGATGCGATACAATACAAACAGAGAGATTGAATTTTAAACGCCATTAGATAAATCAAATAGCTACTAAATAGCATCATGGCGACTCCCCCCATAAACATCAGCAACCAAGTCCACTGTTCAGCTTTTTGACGGAGTTCTTTTTGTGAGTCAGGATTGATTAACCAAGGTGCAACAGCCATTGTTCCCATGCCGCTATAGGCTAAAAACCCAAACAGAGCTAAAGGTAAACCAAACACGACTGCATAGGGACTCGACAGCACCTTGTCACAACCTGTTACGGGACAAGCAGCAGTTCCTCCCGTCAACTTAACAATCGTCAGATAAGCGGTAACAACAGCCCCGAAAGCGGCAATCGTGGCGATTATAAAACGAGATTTGCGTTGAATCCAAGGGGTAGAACGTTTACGAAACATAATTTGAGTTTCCTATCCTTTATTGAGCAGTGTTTTCTATTTTGATATGGTATACTGGTGATCGCTAGACTGATTAGCTGTGCTATTAGATAACAGCTTTCCTATGAAAATCATATCCCCAATTTTAACCGGTCTGATTTTAGCGATTGTCATTAGTGCGATCGCAATTATCTCAGTACAAAATGCTACTCCTATCTCCATTCAGTTTCTAACATTCCAATCCGTAAAAATTCCGGTTGGAGTTGTTTTGGCTTTTGGTGTAGCTTTCGGGTTGATTTTCACTTCTATTTTAATTCCGATCTGTCAACGAGTCAGCTTAACAGGTGAGGAAGAATAAAGATAATTGATGTCTTCCCCTAAACAACCCAACTCAAAACGCCCTGACATCGAATATTTGTCAGTGATGCTGAAAGACAACCGATAAATTATTCGCAGGCATTGATATCGTTTCGATATGCTCGAGAGCGTGAGTTTTCGCTACAGTGGTTACTTCTTCTAAGTCTCGAACTCCCCATTCAGGATGTGAGGCGCGTAGGGATTCATCGAACATGATATTACTTTCTGAAGTGTGTTTTCCACCTTGTTTGAAGGGGCCATATAGATATAAAATTCCTCCCTGGGGTAAAATTCGCCCTGCTCCAGCCATCAGTCCTAAACACGCTGACCAAGGCGCAATATGAATCATATTAATACAAACAATAGCCGTAATTGGATTATTTTCTAATTCTATTCCATCCAATTCTAGAGAGGATTCAACTGGCCAAACAGAGTCTCGCACATCTAACGCTAACGGGGGATAAAGATTCTCAGAGGGAAAATAACTTTGCCAAGCCTGAATACTTGCTCGATGGCTACTCTCAACGTCAGAAGGCAACCATTGATGGGTCTGAAGACGAGGCGCTAGAAAAATGGCGTGTTCACCCGTTCCGCTGGCAATTTCCAAGATTATACCCTTTGCAGGTAAAACTCGTTGTAACACTTCTAAAATCGGCTGACGGTTGCGTTCCGTTGCGGGTGCGTATTGTCGGACATCTGGAGATTGATTCATAAGTGAGACTCAACAAAATGTACTTAATGCAAAAGAGGGACTAACAAACTTCTGATGTAGTAGATAGAGTAGGAACAAAGTTACGTCGAGTCAAGTTGGCGAGCATTTTTGAAGTATACCTCTTATTGCTATAATTCTTTTGTAATGATGATCATTGTTCTTTCTGGTTTGAGTCTTTATACAATCATTGCCTTTGTTATCGGATTAACTTTGCTGAGGATGTTTATTCAAGATTCTACAGCTTCAATGACTGATAAAGCCTGTTGGATAGTATTAATTGGAACAGCTCTATTTTGGCTAATTGTATTGCCGATTTCGGCTAGAGAACGAATGGCAAAACAAAGCCTTAATTATTCTCACAATCCGCAGAATTTACGAAAGGATAGAATCTCTGATCAACAGCCTTGTCAGTTAGAAACACCAAAAGCTTGAAATTATTGTCATAATCAATAGAGGTTTGAAATTTCACCCGATTCTCAATTAATTTAAAGATGAGGGTGAACCGTAATCACAAACTTGTGAAAGGATATGTATAGGGGGTCATACCTGCCGTTTGATCCAAACAGGGAGAACACACCAAACAAACCATGCCACATACCATAGTTACCGATGTCTGCGAAGGCGTTGCAGATTGTGTCGCCGCTTGTCCAGTCGCTTGTATTCACGATGGCCCAGGCAAAAATGCTAAGGGTACGGACTGGTACTGGATTGATTTTGATACCTGCATAGACTGCGGGATTTGCCTAACAGTTTGCCCGGTTGAGGGTGCAATTCTCCCAGAAGAACAACCTGGGTTGCAGAAAACACCCAACTAATTGGCAATCTTAATTCACTGTATTAATTAATGGTAGGGGCGTAAACTTTGCGCCCTTATTTCATGGGTAAACTGACAACAGGTAAAACAACTTTCGAGGGAAAATTCCCCCCGCAGCGTAGAGTTAACGTGATAATTTGTGCATCCATTAAACGAGTTTGACTCGGAGGTTGACCTGTTCCTGGGTTAACGGGATAAGCCGGAAAACAAGCCCCACTTAAACTTAAACGAATAGAATTGAATTGAGAGATTTTAATACAAGTTGCTTGTAATTTAATCCTTACCGGATTTTCCAAAGCTTCAACCCGAATATAACCCTGAGAGAAGTTATAAACACAGCCATCTGTTCTGACTTCCGAAAGAACCGCACAAAGATCAAAACTGGGTGTATCCGCTTCACAATAAACCTCGACAAAAATATCACCAGCTAGATGTAAATCTGTTTCTAAAGGCGCGGAAGTATAGGTTAAAATATCACTGCGACAATCTAAAGCCGAACGTTCAAAAGCACCAGGCGGAAATGTTGCATGACCCCCCAATGTTGGAACAGGTCGCCAAGGATCGTGAATGATAATATCAAAAGCTTCGGATTGAGTAATATCCTGTTCTTCTAAGTCAAATTCTGAGATATCTTCGAGTTCTAATGAGTTAGAAACTGATAAATTATCATAGATTGGAGTTGAATCTTCCTCTACAGGTTCCATCAAAATTCCAGCATCTTCTCTAATACTCGCGAGTCCGGTACTCATCAGAAAATAGGATTGATTTTGATTAGGCCAGGAGTAAAATTCACGCCATTGATTGCTTCCCATTTCAAATAAAGCGATGGGAGATTCCTCTAAAATTTCCGTGTCTATCCCTTTTAAAAAATAATCAAACCACCGAATTTGTAACTCATCAATTGGGTTGTTTGCTTCTATTCCATAATCAATTTCACCGACTTTTCTTCCCCAGGGAAGATGCGCCCACGGCCCAATAATTAAATGCTGAGGATGTTGACTCTGATTGACTCTTTCTTGATAAAAATTCAAAGTTCCGCGAAGATAAGTGTCAAACCAACCCCCAATATGTAGCATAGGTAAGTCAACATTATCAAGATTTGGAGAGAGATTTTTCCAGAAATAATCAGCTTGGTTATGTTCAATCCAATCGTGATAAAATGAATCGGGAGCTAACTGTTTTAAAATCTCAGGACTAGCGGGGACTTGATCAAACAAGGGTAAGTTTCGAGACGCTTTAAAAATTCTTTGATAAGCCGTTTCATCTCCTTTAATTCGAGCAGTTTCTGTGGCTAACTGTATCGCCCATCCTAAATTTGCTTGTAAACAAAATGCTCCCCCTTCATAAGCCCAGTCTGCATATAAATCATAACCAATCATCGCCGGACAAATTGTTTTTAAAGCAGTTGGACGGGTAGAAGCTGCATAAATTTGAGTCATTCCTTGATAAGAAAACCCATACATTCCGACATTTCCTGAACTTCCTGGTAAATTCGCCGCCCAATTTACACTATCTTCTCCGTCTGCAATTTCCGCAGAAAAAAGGTTAAATTCTCCTTGAGAAGTTCCCCGTCCGCGTACATCTTGAATAACAACAATATAACCCTGTTGAGCGTACCACGTTGGGTGAGCATAAACAACCGTTGAAGCAATCGTTTTTCCATAGGGTTGTCGCATTAATAAAACGGGAAATTCTCCCGGCTGTTCGGGGCGATAAATATCCGCATCCAAACGCACTCCATCCCGAGTTGTCATTGATTGAGTTTGTTTAATTATTCTCATTCAGATAAAATTGAAGTATACTAGAAAAAATGATACTGTTTAAACATAGAACATACTGATTATTATGGTACTTAATCCCGGTTTATTAGACTCTCTCCCTGCTTGGTTTGCAACGAATAATCCTGATAATGACACCCTTACAACTGAACAAGCTTCCTCCTCTACAACCGTATTAGCTTTTCAAGGCAATGATACCATTACTGGATCACAAAATGCAGATGTTGTTTATGGAGGTCAACAAAATGATGAATTATTTGGACAAGCAGGTGGGGATAGTTTATTCGGAAATAAAGATACTGATTTATTAGATGGAGGGTTGGGTGATGATGTATTATTTGGAGGAAGTGGATCGGATTTAATTGTTGGAGGAGAAGGCGTTGATATTTTAATTGGCGATCGCGATGTTGATATTTATAAAGGAGGAGAAGGTGCAGATATTTTTGTCTTGCGAACCGATCAAGCTGGACAAACTCAAGAGGTAGATTCCTTTGTCTCCTTACTCCCTGGAATTCCCGATGAAGTTGAACTTCCTGATGCAATTCTGACTGATTTTGATTCTGCAAACGATCAGATTGCACTCACAGAAGGATTAACAAAACAGGATATTACTTTTGAAACCTTTAACAGTCAAGAAACTTTTGGAGTCACTATTGACTTGATTCTTCCGATTGTTTTATCTTCCGTACCTGAAGGAGTTGAGTTTTTAGAAAAAGGAGGTATATCTTCAGAAGATCTTGATCCCGATGGGGATGGAGTTCTGACGGGAACCGCAATCAGAATTGCTGACAATAATCAGTTATTAGGATATGTTTTGAATGTAGAACCAGAAGTTTTAGGGAATTTACCGAGTGATCGGTTTGTGTCATCAGAGGGGCTGTTTTAAGCAGAAGATAAATGAATCATTGAAGTCGTAAACCCATCCACCCGAGTCAATACTTTTAGATCTTCTTCGTCTAATTCTACAGGTGTTCCCCGACGAATTAATTCTGCAAAATCTTCATTCGGAACCATAATACAGAGGGCGTATAATCGAGTTGAACCTGTATTTTCTATCATGTGTGTTCCGGTTGGGGGAACTAAAATACTATTCCCGGCTTGAATTTTGACTTGTTTTCCATCGCAACTAACAACTCCTTCTCCTTTGAGAATAAAAAACATCTCAACGGCGAGTTGATGTCGGTTGGGTGGAGTTTTTCCACCAATATCGAATATTTCTATACAAACGGTTATCGAAGCGTTAGCGACATCAGGATCGAAAACCAACGCCAAACGGTTTGTATCGTGAGGACTAATGCGATAAGCTTGATAATCGTTCGGAGATTTGACAATGGGAATCATACAGCGATCGCTCATGTTTTGTTATCCTCATCGGAGTCTGTTTCCATTGCTATTTTGACTCATTTTTTGAAAATGCGTCGCGTAGCGTGCCGTTAGGCGTATCGGCTAAATTCACTTTTTGTCTACGTTTGTCAAGATAAGTTTAGTTAACGATTCTACAAGTGACAAACTAATTCTCTATTCTTTAAGCAGAGAAAATCAAAAGTTAGAGTAATAAATGCTATACTTGCTAAATAGTAAAAATGTTCTGTCTGAATTGCTTAGGCAAAATGACTTTAAATAAATCTCCTAAAAAAATTTTACTGTTATCAGCGAATCCAAGGGATACCATTAGGCTGCGAGTAGATCAAGAATTGCGTGAAATTGAAGAAGTCTTACAGAACTCTATAAACAGAGATCGCTTTCAGCTTATCCCAAAAACAGCAGTTCGTACAAGAGATCTTCAACAGATAATGCTGCATAATCAACCACATATTGTTCACTTTTCTGGACATGGTCAGGGAAATCAAGGTTTAGTATTTGAAGATATTCAAGGAATAACAAAGATAGTCTCTACAAAAGCACTTGCAGATCTGTTTGGGTTATTTGTAAGCTCTGTAGAATGTGTAGTGCTTAATGCTTGCTATTCAGTAGAGCAAGCTAGAGCAATAGCTGACCATGTTGACTATGTAGTTGGTATGAAGCAAGAGCTTGGTGATCAAGCTGCTATTGCGTATTCACAGGGTTTTTATCGTGCTTGATTTTACGATCAGTCTTATGAGATGGCACATCAGTTTGGTCGTAACGCCATTGATATAGAGAATCTTGATGACGAAAAGACGCCAATTATAAAAAAAAAGAATTTACCTATTTAAACAAGTTAGAGCGAATCTCAGTGGAAAAACCTCAAAGTATCCATTAATTTTAACAAAACTGTTTAATAAACTACCACGACGGCTTCAGAAGTTCATAGTTATAACTGTTATTGCACTTAAGGGTATTCAAGAAATCTTACGATTTGCCTTGGTTGTCTTTTTACTATGTCTTTGTGGTTATATAACTCCAAAGCAACTTCTATTAATCTATCTTGTTCTTATTGTTGGAATTATACTATCTGCAATAAAACCCGCTATTTCATCTATCTATACAGTACCTTCCGATCGGACTGGCTTGAAGCCAGCAATGATTCTGTTCAAAAAGATTTCACAAGAAAACTTGGGAAAAGTAGAGAGTTCACCAGATGAGTCTGAATTTAATAAATTAGTAGAAACTTATAAAAAAGCATCAAAAATAATTGCCGATCAATTCTCCGATCATCCAGAAATGCTAGAGAAGTATCCAGAAATTAGTGCGGCATTTCAAATGATGAATATAGGTCTTGAAAAAGTTAATGATTATTGGCAATTTGTTGAACAAGAGCGAAAAAAGCGTAATTTGAAGAATGGTGTACCTCCTATTAACTCAACTAATTGTCCACCCAAATATCCTATTCGAGCAACCGATCATATGAAAAATGCAGAATTTAACGGTAGATACTATTTTCCAGATGAACGGCGAGGATTAAAAGAGGTTTACTGGTGCTTCGCGAGTCCTCAAGAAGCCGAAAATGATAAATTTAAACGTCCAGATAAAAAACCACCAAAACAATAACCGAGCAGTTGAGTTAAAAATTTACCGTAAAGAAACATCTTCATAAACAGCAGCAAGAGAACAAGAGAAATTAATGCTCGTTAACTCCAATTCTTGATCACCTCGATAACTATAAAGCTCCCATCTTCCTTGTATATTACGTCGAAAACAATCAACACGCTGACGATTTTGACTAATTAAAACATATTCTTGTAGAGTTTCCAATTCTTGATAATCACTAAATTTATCACCTCGATCAAAGCCTTCTGTAGAAACTGAAAGAACTTCAATAATCAAACAAGGATAACGTTTGAAGTATTCAAAATTTGCATCTCTCGGATCGCAAGTCACCATCAAATCTGGATAATATAAAATATTTAGAGTTTCAATGCGGGCTTTCATATCCGCAATATAAACCCGACATCCACTTCCGCGAATATGATTTCTTAATAAAGTCAGTAAATTTGCAGTAATCGTAACGTGGGCATCACTCGCCCCCGCCATTGCATAAATTTTTCCTTGAATATATTCATGTTTTATCGGGCTACTTTTTTCAGTTTCTAGGTATTCTTCGGGTGAAAAATAGGGATGAGATTGGCTAAAATTCATAATAATTATCTGTTAACTCTGAATCCCTTTAAACCGCTCTTTTGCTTCCTTAAACGCCTCATTCATCACCGACTGAATCTTCTGCGGATCGGGTTTCTTTCCCCCCATTAAATCCCCAAAATAAACACAAGCCCCTTCACCCAACGCCCAAGTATAAGCCGCCGCCCAAGACGCCGCAATCACACTCCCAAAACCGGGTATAAATTTCACCAACTCCCGCCCCACCGCTTGGGCGAGAAAACCGCCTGCGATCGCACTGACAACGCCCCCCGCCTGGGAAGGATTGAGGGTTTGCCCGTATAACTGCCCTAATAACCCCACCATTGACACTTGTAACGTCGTTAACACAGGCATTGTCGCAAAGGGTAGGGGAACCGCAGCCACCGTTGCTGTAATCACTGTAAACGCCAAAATATAACGCCGCCCGACATCCCGATAGAGGTTTCCCAGTTGTTGACTGGCTTGTTCATCGAGTAACTGATGAATGGTGCGGGCTTCGGCTTCGGGGAGTAAATCAGCTAAAGTATCTCTAAACGCTTCTAAACCATAAAATACAGGGTTGTAACCGTCTTCTTCTAAGGTAAAATCAATCATCACCGCGCGATCGCATAACCCTTTAAACCCCTCTTCTATCGCCTCAAAAGCCCGATTAACGGCTTCAAAATCGGGGGGATAGTCTGGATGATCTTCAACCTCTGGCGGATAAATTTCATGTAGACAAGTTACCACTAATAAGCAAGGAAGATGCGGATATTCTTGACGGAGTTGAGTTGCAATGGTTTTCAGTGTATCTGTCGCAAAATCATTAATCTTAACAGTCCAAATCAAAACTCTAGCACGATTATTCTCTATTTTTAAATCACCGACTAACTCTGCAATAATTTTCTCTGTTTCTTGGTTAACATCCCCCAAACCGACTGTATCGGTAAAAATCAATAACGGTAAATCATCTGAGGGATAGGCGTAACGTTCTGTGTGTTGCGTATGAGGGCGAAATCCCTGTCCAATAATTTCTGCTGAAACGCCTGTTAATCCCCGTACAATTGAACTTTTTCCCGCTTGCGGTTTTCCAATTAATAATGCTTCAGTTGTGGGAAGTTCGGCGCGAACCTGTTCTAAAATTGTAGCAACTTCTGATTCGGGAACCGTTAACCATCCAATCGCCGTTTTTTTAACTTGTTCTATTCCGGTTGTCGTATTCTTCCAAATATCCGCAATCAGATTTTTCCTAACATTTTTTTCCGTCTCAGTCGTCTTCCCTGGGGAGGATTCGTTAGACTGCTGAGAATTGGGGGACGGGGTGTTAGTATCCTGTGGCTCAGTCATTGGGAGCAAAATAGTAGAGGGTTAAAATTTAGAATACACAGATATTATCAAGAGGGTAAGATTCAGAAGACTTACTTATTATACAGCAGTTTGAGATCAGTTGAAACTCTGCTGAGGTTAACAACCTGTTTAATTCATCCTGGTTTCGTTACAGAATTTAAGACTAAAAACGCTAAAAAATTGATATAAATTTATAATTTCTCCTCAATCTAAAAATTCCGTCTTCTTTCTGAATATCACTTTATTTTAAAGACAATAAATTTTTTCAAAGATTCCGTAACCTTACTGAGGTCAAAGTCTTGTTTAGAGTTTAATATTGTATTATAGTTACACCTTTCAGGAGGTCAACATGACTGGCTTAGAATTGGGTATCTTTGTGATTAGTCCTCTAGTTTTCCTGGGATTAGCGATTTTATTGGCGTCTTAATCTCAACAGATGTAAAACAAGCGATCACAAATTTTTTGATCATCCTATCGTTAATTGCATCCGATACAAACAGAGGAGGGTTCGCTAATTATAGCGATTTTCAGTTAGATAAAATACTGTTTTTGAGAATAAAAGCCCGATTTCCTTGAGAAACACCGGGCTTTAAAAATGAAGCCTAATTTTGACTTTTAGAGACAAAGTTTAAAAAACTTAAACCTGCGCTTCTTCGGCGACTAACTTATCCCAACCCAAATCTTTGAGGTTGTTATTACGGCGTAGAGGACGAGTCACTAACTCTAGAATATCTCGCGCATTAGTAAAGCCATGAATTTGAGCAAAAGTAAACTCAACAGACCATTTTGTATTAATTCCTCGGGCTTCTAAAGGATTCGCATGAGCCATCCCTGTAATTACTAAATCTGGTTTAATTTCATGGATGCGTTGAAGTTGGTTGTAATTATCCGGTTTTTCAATAATTCTCGGAACAGAAACCCCCATTTCATGGCAAGTTTTTTCTAACAGATCCAACTCCGCTTTTTGATAGCGCTTATCCATGTAAGGAATGCCAATTTCTGGACAAGTCATTCCGCAGCGAATTAGGAAACGCGCCAGAGAAATTTCTAACAAATTATCTCCCATGAAGAACACAGACTTACCGCGAATAAGCTGAAGATAATCTTCAAGATTTTGCCAAATTTGGGCTTCTCGTTCATCTAAACCTTTGGGTTCAATTCCAAATACAGAGCAAATTTTTTCAATCCAAGCGCGAGTTCCATCGGGGCCAATTGGGAACGGTGCGCCAATTAATTTACATTTGCGACGCCGCATTAATGCGCTTGCGGTGCGAGAGAGAAAAGGATTAACGCCACTAACATAATATCCTTCTTCTAAAATCGGAAGTTCAGTATAACGTTTAGCCGGAAGCCAACCCGAAACTTGAATTCCTTGTTTTTTCAATTCAAGGGTTAGATTTGTCACCACCGGATCGGGGAGAGAACCAAACAAAACTAAAGGCGGATGATCCACAAATACCGACTCAGCTTGATCCGTGTCCTCTTTTTTCTGACCAAAATTAAGCAGTTTTTGAATTGGGTTACGTTCGTCTTTTTCAGATTCAATTATCTTATTTGGACAACGAGCCGCCATCGCTGCTAAGACGGTATCTTCCCCTTGAGTAAACGCATAATCTAAGCCATTTGCACGAGCGACAACAATCGGAATGCCGATTTCTCCTTCTAATTTTGGGGCTAACCCTTCCAAATCCATTTTAATAATTTCAGTGGTACAGGTGCCGATCCAAACGATCACACTGGGGTTACGATCGCGTTTAATTTGTAAGCATAACCGCTTCAATTCTTCATAGTCATTGAGTTGGGCAGAAATATCCCCTTCCTCTAATTCTGCCATTGCATAACGAGGTTCTGCAAAAATCATCACCCCCATTGCATTTTGCAGAAAATAACCACAGGTTTTTGTTCCAATGACTAAGAAGAAACTATCTTCAATTTTTTGATACAGCCAAGCAACACAACTAATCGGACAAAAAGTGTGATAATTGCCAGTTTCGCATTCAAAGGTTAAAGCTTCAGGTTGTTCAGCAACAGTCATAAATTTTCCTCTCAATTCTTACAATTTTGCAAATACTTTTGGTGTGCTTTCGGTCGAAAGTTCAAATATTCAACGACATCGTATCGGACTTAAATCTTAGTCTGAACTTTAGGCTATTCAGGATAATTTTGCATAAACTATCCTCTGATCTTGGAACCCGTTGATCCAAAACCTCAAGTTTTATTTCAATCCGTTTTCAGGGTAGGTAGAGACGCACCCATCGCACATCTCTACATCTAGATGGGAAGATTATTTAAAGTCAGACAGAGCAATATCATCATCCTCATCCGACTCTGTTAGCCCTTCTAGATCAAGATCATCAAAATCTCCATCGCCAGAAGTCACTTCTCCCAAATCATCCAAACTGAGATCATCTAAATCACCCGAGTCTGACAAACTCCCAAACTCATCATCATCGCCGAGATCATCGAGTCCCAAATCATCCATGTCATCAGAAGAAAAGTCACCTTCAGCGAGTTCGTTGTCTGTTCCGAGATCACCGAGTTCAAGATCTCCCATATCGTCGGTTGAGGTATCGATTTGTAGATCGTCCTCTCCCAAATCATCCAGTCCGAGATCGCCTAACTCATCATCTGACTCTAGAGAGACTTCCTGATCTAAACCGAGATCCTGATCAGCATCCATATCCAAGCCCAGATCGTCATCGGTAGACAATTCATTATCCGACTCTAGATCCATGTCCATGTTTCCCAGACCTAGTTCAACGTCTGACTCTAGACTAATGTCTACTTCCTCCTCTAAACCGAGATCGTCATCGGAGTCCATATCCAAACCCAGATCGTCATCGGAGTCCATGTCCAAACCCAGATCGTCATCGGTAGACAATTCATTATCCGATTCTAGATCCATGTCCATGTCTCCTAGACCCAGTTCAACGCCTGACTCTAAACTGACTTCCATCTCCTCCTCTAGACTGATGTCTTCATCAGTCCCCATTTCTAGACTAATGTCTTCATCGTCTCCCATATCAAAACTGAGAGCTTCATTAGAACCCAGATCTTGATCGGAGTCGAGATCAATATCCATATCCATCTCTGAGACGGCTTCTGTGTCATCCCAAGCATCGGCGATCGCCATACCTGCGCCCATTGCGGCGGCTGTACCTGCGGCGGCGGCAGCCATTCCCCCGAAATTAGACTGGGACTCCTCAGCAGGGGGAGAATCGATTTCTGGGGCGGTTTGAAACTCAGTTGGATCTTCGACTGGGGAGGGTGGATGATATCCCGGTGCAGACTCGACAGGAGGTTGCTGATAACTCGGTGCAGCCTGTACAGGTGCGGTTTCCCCGACAGGTTGGTCACTCAAACCCAAAGCCAGATCAGGATCGAAATTTAACCCCAACACTTGGATTAATTTCTCGGGATCGGGATTGAGTGTGGAAAAAGGTAGCATAAACTGCGATACCTCTGGATCAAGAGCATTAATTACTCCTAAAATGAGGCTAGAGGGAGGTCTTCGACCGCCATCTGGAGTTTTCACTGAACTGAGTTGCATTTGTAAGAGTAACCAGTCTCTATTGGTTTGATAATAATGCAACCATTTATCTCGGAGATTAGCAGTAAAATCTTTAAAGAAAGCCATAACCTCTATTCCTCATCCTGAGCCGCTAGACTTATTAAACCATCATAAGATCTAGCTCCAATTCCTTATTTTGCACAGGGGGTTGGCTCGGATTCAGGTAAAAATCAGAAAGTAATGAAAATAATTCCCGATCGGGTACGTCTTGGGGAACAACGCCTTCGGGTTCGGAGAGAATCTGGTCGGCGATGTTCAGGTAATAATCGCACACATAGCTGAGAGTTGGATCGGTTTCTGCCATTTCAAATAGGGTTTTTCCTTTAACCCGAGAGACTCGAATATCTTCAATTAAAGGCAAGATTTCTAATACAGGCATGGGAACCGAGTCAATATACTTATCAATAAGATCCCGTTTGGAAGTGCGGTTGCCAATTAATCCAGCTAGACGTAGGGGGTGAGTCCGTGCTTTTTCCCGTACAGAAGCCGCAATGCGGTTCGCTGCAAATAAGGCATCAAAGCCGTTATCTGTGACTATCATACAATAATCTGAGTAGTTCAGCGGTGCTGCAAAACCTCCACAAACCACGTCACCGAGAACGTCAAACAGAATGACATCGTATTCGTCGAAGGCGTTGAGTTCTTTTAGCAGTTTAACGGTTTCACCCACTACATAACCGCCACAGCCTGCACCCGCCGGAGGGCCACCTGCTTCTACGCAGTCCACTCCGCCATAGCCTTTGTAGATCACATCTTCAGGCCAGATGTCTTCATAGTGATAGTCCTTTTCTTGCAGGGTATCAATAATTGTCGGAATTAAAAATCCGGTTAGGGTGAAGGTGCTGTCGTGTTTGGGGTCACAACCAATTTGCAACACTTTCTTTCCCCGTTTGGCAAGCGCAACCGAAATATTACAGCTTGTTGTTGATTTTCCAATTCCACCCTTTCCATATACTGACAGTTTCACGCTGGTTCTCCTTTATCAAGTGTTTATCAAAAATAATGGCGATCGCTTTTGGCGGCGATGGGGGATAAGTTCCCTTCAGTTCTTTTCCGTGATTGCACTCATTATTGTCTAACTCTTACACAAAAGAAAGGGCGGGCAATGATGAATCACGCTGTAATTTTATCTCACAGCTTTTATAAAGTTCCTAAATCTTTGCCATTCCTTCTCATCGATTCCTAATCTGATATTCCAGTTTTTAGTAAAATTTATGGTTTTTTATAATAAAAAGAGTTACAATAAACAAAAATAGGGATTTGAAGTCGATCCAAACCGATAACCCAACCAACTGACCCACCGGTTTGTCAGTGATAACACTGCGATCGCAGGTTGTTAAAGTCCCGGAAAATCAAGTATTGAGGATTCTTCGCCTCCCCAAATCAACATCTCGGACAATTTTGTTAACTTTAATGAATTTTATTTTGCTAGATTCAAAACCTTGTTAGTCTGCGGCACCTACCTTGGTGCTTTGTGCCAACCCTCTGCGATCGCTTCTGACTCCGTACAAAACCACCTTTCTCCCCTTGTTGGATCAATAACCGTTGATTCGTAATCTTCCATCCCGGGAAGGTGATAAAGCTTGTTTCCTGTATTGTGGGAAATGTTCCCTTTGATCGTACATTCTGGTTTGGTGACGGATTGAATAACAGACGGAGAGCGACTCGGACTGAATTGCATTGCCCAAAACACACCGACAGCGAGAATTCCAAGACCAATAACAGTTTCGAGTACACCTAGTTTCCTGGGTTTGTGGTGGGTTGCTAAGGGTCGAGATACAACACCCTCAATAGAAGCTTTAACAGCCCGAACCTTCCCGTTTGCTTCCGTAACTCGCTGGTACAAAATCCGATCTCCTACTTTTGGGGGACGAGCCGATCCCTTCAGCGCACTAATATGCAGGAAAACGTCTTTACCGCCATCATCCGGTTTGATGAAGCCAAAACCTCTATCATCTTTCCATGTTGTTAATCGCCCTTTATTCATAACAAGTTTCTTGAAATAGCCTGATAACGATTCGCCTGATCGTCGTTTTCCTGATTGGGATATCTCTATAGCAATAATAAATTATTTGAGGGGATCGCTCGTCAATTTTGGGGGCTGAGATTGATTCATGTTTTACAAATCAAGTAACATTGCTATAAAAGTTCTGCGATCGCCGGACCCACCGGTTTGTCAGTGATAACAATGCGATCGCAGGTTGTTAAAGTCCCGGAAAATCAAGTATTGAGGATTCTTAACCTCCCCAAATCAACATCTCGGACAATTTTGTTAACTTTAATGAATTTTCAGATTTCTATCCCAGGCGTCAGGTCTGTAGGGGCGGGTTCCGAATTAATCTCTGTTTCCCACCAATAACTGATCTAAACCCGCCCGGAAGGTTATGTTTCGGGCGCAAGTTTCGGGCGCATTGCCATGCGCCCCTACAACACTGAAAACTGATAACTGCTATCACTGGTGACTGGTGACTGGTGACTGGTGACTGTTTACGGTGTATAGGTAACGCTAAAATAGAACCCATCATCTTGAATATTATTACCGCGATCTTGTAGGTCAACCAAAGGCACCCCATAATCTAAACGTAGGTTCAAGCCCGGTAAAGGTTCCCACAATATTCCCATCCCAACTCCGACTAAAAAAGTTTTCCCAAACAAACGGTTCGGGTTTTCATCATTATTCCAAACCGTTCCCACATCGATAAACGGTGCCAATTGCAGTTGAGGCTGTTCAGCTTCATCGCGGATCAACGTAAACCGATCTTCAACCGAAAACCGAAAGCCATTATCACCTGAGCGAATATTTTGACGATAACCCCGTACCGACAAACCCCCACCGATAACAAACTGTTGGGCGGGAAACAACGCATCAGCCGACAGTTGGACATCTCCCTGAACGATTAATAAATGATCATCACCCAGACGTTGTACCCGTTGCACCTGACCCAACCAACTGAGAAAATTAGAATTGGGTAAACTGTCGGTATTGGTCGCTCCAAATAACTCCGTGCCGATGCTAAACTGCGATCGCAAAGCCCAAGCCCCCAAGCGATCGCGGCGAATGTAGTCTTGTCCGAACTTAAATACACTGGTTCGAGTGACGCCATCATCTTCAGGCCCGAGTCCAAAGGCAGTCCCATCGCCATCTTGAAAGGTTTGGCTGCGTTGATAAGCGTAACCCACCGACAGGGCAAATTCTTGGATTGGGGTGCGAATTAACGGTTGACGATAGCTAATTTCGTAGCGCTGTGACTTGCCATCAATATTAAACTCATCAAAGGGTTCTTGAATGATTGTATTCCAATACGGGGGAACTCTAATTTGAATAGTGCCATTCATGGCATTAATCGGAATACTATAGAGAAAATCCAAAATATCGGATTCTCCCTCGGTAATTAGGCGAGTGGTATTGTAGGAGACAAAGATTAAATCTCCCCGTCCAGTCAGGTTAAGATGGCGCAAATTGAGGCCTAAGCGTTCTGAACCAATACTCGGGGGAGAATAGTTATCGGCACTGATTCCCGCTTGAAATGGATTCGCTTCGGTAACACGGACAATTAAAACACTTTGCCCTTCTTGGGTTCCGGCGCGTAAACTGGCTTCAACGGTTTCAAATAGCGGATTTGCCCGGAGTAAACGCAGTTGATCTTCCAAACGGGCGGTGCTGAGGGGTTTTTCGGCGCCCAATTGAACGCGATCACGAATATAGTTGGGATCGAGGCGTTGAGTTCCTTCGATGTCAATCCGTTCTAAGGAGCCTTCAATCACCTGAATTTGGACAACTCCTTCACTAATGGTTTGTTCAGGAACAATCGCTCTAGAGGTGATATAGCCGCGTTCGAGGTAGATTTCAGTAATTTTGTTGGCGGTATCTTGCAGTTGCACCAGGGTTACAGAGCGTCCTTCTAAGGGGGCAACAAGGGTGTTAATTTCTTCTGGGGTTAAAATCGTGCTACCCGTGATTTCGACTCGGGTGACGGGAATGGGAGGGGTTTCGGGAGTCAGTTGATTGTCGGTTGGGGGTTCGCTTTGGATGTCGGGTTGTTCGGGTTGTTCGGGTTGAGGGGATTCGGGAGAGGGTTGTAAAAAGCGATCGCGATTGGGATCAGGACGGGGATTGAGAGGGCCAGAAGGTAAATTTTCGGTCGGAGAATCAACGGTTTGTGAGAAGACAGAATTGGTAGGGGTGCTTTGATCAAAAGGCTGGGTGGGAAGATGTAAATCGAGGGGAACCTGTACTAGCGGTGTAGAAAACTTTGAATTTTTTTGATATGGTTTCAAATCTTCTAAGTGGGTACTGGCGGCAATAGAAGCGAACGAGAGTACCAAAAAGATTGTATTAGAAATGATCACTCCACACCACAAAAATCCAATGCACACACACCTAGCCATCAAAAAACCTCCGACTGGGTACTCCTGTTTCTAGAGGGAGAGGAATTTCCTAGAACACCAGAAGGAGTTGAAACATCATATAGAGTTCCGAACTCAATTACGATATAGATTAACCAGCGATCGCAGCGGGTTTCATCGTTGAATGGCGAAGTCATTGGTGACTGACTCTTTTGAGGGTTCTTATCCCCTAAGCGAAGGTGGCTTTGTGCAATTAGAGTAGATCTAGCAGCACTTGTGAGGATATCCTCAAACCCGACAGTAAACACAGCCATCTCGCGTGAAATTGCCTTGCTGACTAACTACGCTAGTCTAGCCCACAAGATACCCAAATCTGCAACTCTGATTGGGAGGGTAGTAAATGCGGAGAAAATACTCTTTGCAGTAAACAGGGAAAAGAACTGATCACTGTCTCCCCAACACCTGAACTTTTGTGAAAGTGGATTTTATTGTTCTAAAGTAGATTGAATCAATTCGCTAGAAATCAGAGGTTGAGGAGCAATATCACCTAAACCGACAGAGTTTAAGAGTTCCGCCCAACGTTGCTGAATAACTGTATCTTCTGGGTTCGATAGACGCAACTGAGCTAAGGTGCTGACGGTTTCATACCAAAGTGCTTCTTCGGCGTAAAGGTTTAGGCGTTCACTGGGTTGTTCGCTTTCTAACGCTTGAAGTTGATTGGGACTGAGAGCAACTCGGTTAATCCATCCATTAATGACAATATCGCCGGATGGATCAAAAGTATCGGGTTCACAGCGAATTGTTAAATACCAATGATAGTTTTTATTGACTTCTAAAGTGGGCGCATCCTCGTATTGTGAAAGATCAAGACCAATGACTCCGGCTTTTGTCTCTTTCATCTCTAAGGTCTTTTCGTAGAGGGTGTCGTCTTCTTCATCCAAGAGTTCAAACTTGACTAAGACTGTTTCTAGGGATGTGGGAATATAGTAATAAATTGTTGGTTTTTCTAATGCAGTACGACCGAGGGTTGAGGTGGGAATCAAAGCCGTAACCCCACCCGGACATCTTCCCCGTGTTCCAGCCCCTTCTCGTCTTCCCGGCGTTCCCCGACTCGGTGGTGTAAAATTGTTCCACTCTGTTTGGGAAAGTTGACTGCGTGGAGTTTGCTGATTATCGGCTTGGACGATTGTTGTCGCCAATGGAAAATCAACCGATTGAACCGGAAAAAGAGGACTCATTGGAACCGCATGAATGGAACGTGCCTGTACTGGTAGCATTAAACTATTGGCAACGATTTCCAAGAAGAAAGCTAGGGAAAATGTTGTAATGATCTGTTGAGGAGAGGCTGTCGGAACCATGATGAACTTACTTGCAGGTAAACCTAGCCAAGATGAATGACTGTTCTATTGTATCTAATGTTCCTGTGAAGCATCCCAAAATCTGCTCTTAATTTATATTTGAGAGAAATCTTCTGCACGCGGATGGGATTGACTGACCAGATTTCCTGGACTATTCTATCTAACGCGATCGCAAATGTTTAATCCTTTGTTGATTCTTAATGCGAAAATTCACTTAATCTTGATATCTTAAGCTTATGACAGTTAGCCCGAATGTTGATTCATCTACTCAAATCACAAACTCTCGTTCTATCGCCCGAACAATCCGACCTATGGGAGTTTCTTTGCTACGGGGTCTGGCGTTTTCAGGAAATACTCTGTTTGCGATTGATAGTCTGCGGGGATTTTTGCTGAAAGTTGACCCAAAAACGGATAATACAACGGTTGTTAATCCTTATTTGGTTTCTGAGTTTACTGATGTGACGGGTTTAGCTATTTGGGAAGATACGCTGTGGTATACACGCGATGAACGGGTTTATTTTTGTCAAAATGCTCTCCAAGATGACCAAATTGTTAATCTCGCTCCGGAACTTTTTGCCACACTTCCCTATGAAGCAAATGGTGTGGCTGTTTTGCAATATACAGTTTATGTGACTTGCCAAAGAGCGGGCTATATTTTTGTGTTTAGTCGGGAAACGGGTCGAGAAATTACTCGGTTTCCAACTCCGGGTATTGGAATAGAAAATATTACGGTTCGCGATGAAGAACTATGGGTTTGTGACCGCACTGAACAGACGGTTTACTGTCTAGAACGAGGAACAGGAAAGACTCTATTTAGTGTTTTAACTCCTTTTGAATTTCCGAGTGGATTAGCTTTTCATCTCGATCCTCAGACGGGTGAAGATGTGCTTTATGTTGCCTATTCGGGTGATGAATTGTATATTTTGGATAATCCTAATTCTGAGGAACAATATCAACTGGCTAAACGTGATCGCTCGTTTATTCATCCGCTCTATTATCACTATAACCAACAGGAACGCTACGCGACTTCTAATGGTTATTTGATTGAGATGTCTTATGTTGAAGAACTTAAACCGCTTGATGAGGTGATTCTTGAAGATGTAGAATGGCGGATTGCTTTACCCTCGGAAACAAACCGACAAAAAATTAGAGAAATTACGGCGATTGGAATGCCATTTACAGAGGAAATTCAAGAGGGAGAACGGGTTGCGGTTTTTAAGTTTAAACCGTTTAATTCCAAAGAAAGACGTATTTTTGGCTGGAAAGCTTTGTTAGAAGTACGGGCAATTAAATATCAACTAACCCCTTTGGATGTGGAGGATATTCAGCCCCTAACGCCTGATTTTAGAGCGAAGTATTTAGTTGATGATGATAACTTGGCAATGGAGTCAGCCGTGGTAAAAGATGCGGCGGAAGCTGCGGTGGGAACAGAGACAAATATTCTGCGAAAATTACTCAATATTCGCAATTATGTTTATGATCAACTCTCCTATAGTCTCACCTCAAAAATTGAAACTCCTGATGTTGTTTTAGAACGGGGAATTGGTTCTTGTGGAGAATATGTGGGGGCTTTACTGGCTTTAGGGCGACTGAATGGAATTGCTTGTCGTACCGTTGGGCGGTATAAATGTCCGGCTTTTCCAGAACAGAAAAATATTCCTCTACCCGCAGAGTATAATCATGTCTGGTTAGAGTTTTATATTCCGGGATTTGGTTGGGTTCCAATGGAGTCTAATCCGGATGATATTCAAGACCTTGGCCCCTATCCTTTACGATTTTTTATGGGTTTGGCTTGGTATCATATTGAAATTGGAAAAGGGATTAAGTTTCAGCAGCTTAGAAACAAAGGTCTACCTGTTAATAAGGAGGAGGTTTCTGTGGGAAGTTTAGCCATTAACCATGTGCGATTTATCATTCGAGAAGAATTACCCGCAGAGTAAAATATAATTAATCAGATGTTTGGATACATTATCCTAAAAAGGAGGTTTCGATGGAATTTTCTGTACTGAATATTTTGGCATTAACGGCTTCAGTTCTAATGGTGATTGTCACAGGAGGAATTGCTTATCTAACAGCGATGGAATGGCGCGATCGCAGACGAGAAGAGCGAGAAAAAAGACAACAGCGTTAGCCATTGTTTTGAGAGGAAAGTAAACCCGGTTTTTAAAAGAGTTTGTGCTTGATCTAAAGTACATCTCAAAAACTGGGTTTTTAGACTAACTTCGGGCTTCGCCCTAACGCAATAGTTGCCGAACCTGCGACGACTAAAAAAGCACCTAAAATTGCAACGGGGGTATGATGTTCGGGTGTTACTAACGCCGGAGAAAGACTAGAAAATATTCCAACACAAACCAGTGTTACAATCGGTGTGATCGCTAAAACTGCACTCACTTTTGAGGCTTCCCAATGTTCTAAGGCTTCTGCAAAAGCTCCGTAAGCAATTAAAGTATTTAAGCCACAAAATAGTAGAATAGCGAGTTCTAACAGATTAAGGTTGAGAACGGTTTGGGACGTAGAAAATGGGGCAAATAATAGGGTTGAACCTCCATAAATTCCGAACATAATATGAGCGGATGGAAGTTGCAATAAAAGTTGTTTTTGGGCTAAAGCATAAATCGCCCAACAAACAGCAGCCCAGAAAATCAAAAAACTCCCAAATAAATATTGATTTGGAGAACTTATCATCATTTTAAGTTGTTCATTAAAAAACAAAATAAAACCTAATACTAGGATTCCTAAACCACACCACTGACGACGAGTATAACGTTCTTTGAAGATGATCATTGCACCCAATCCCATAAAGACAGGGGCTATTTGAATTAAAACTTCTGCTGTTGTTGCGGAGGTATTGGCTAAACCCGAAACAAATAATAAATAATTACCTGCTAAAAAGAAAGTGGCAATTCCCCATAATTTAAAAGATACTTTTTGTAATCTTTGCCAAGAGGGAAGTTGACGTTTCCAGGTTAAATAGCTTCCCAATGCAATAAAAGCAATTAAAAACCGAAGTCCGGTTAATGTATAGACATCTAGAACTTTTAAAGTAATGTTTAAAGCCAGAGGAAGAATACCCCAAAGAAAACAGGTTGTCAGGGTTAGGGCTAACCCCACGCGCCATTTTCCCGAAACTGAATGAAGTTGCATTGGCAGTATAATTTGAGTAGGATTAGTGCAAGATATGGTTTGGTAATCTCGAACGTATTGTAACAGAATATATTAAGTTTTTTAGTTTTAACTTATCTTTATTTTATTTTCTTCTATTTTTCTCAAGAGTAGAGTAAAATCATCAAATGAGTAGTCTTTAAAATCAAGTCGAGGAATCATGCGAATTCTGATCTCAATTGCCGGGGTATTCCTGGTGCTTCTCGGGGTTTATTTTCTGGGTCAAAATATTGTTTTTACCTCTCGAATTTTACGATATTGGTGGCAAGATGTGTCGGCGGCAAGTTCAGTTATTTTACTAATTTTAGGGATTGTTTCTTTAGTTTTTTTTCCTCGGGAAACTGGAAACTTAGGTTGGGTCTTTGTGGTAGCGGGAGTAGCTTTAGTGTTTATCAATAGTCGTGTTTTACTCAAACCCACCAGTTTATGGTCATTTTTTGTTGCTTTTGTATCGATGACAGCCGGATTTAAACTGATTCGTACAGGTCGAATAGATTTTTGAGTTTAAGATTTCTAATGGAGTCGTCAACAATGTTAATATTAATGTCAGATCTAGCCAAAATCTCAACTCTATTCAAATTACTTTTAGTCGGGGGATTAATATTGAGTACATCTTCCCCAGTGTCTGCTTTACCTGAAGATATTCGAGAATAAACCTGTCTACAATATGAATCCCAACCCGGAGGAATTGCAGATTGTGAAAATGGCTTTAATGTGGGTTATGAAGTTGGTGTAAGCGCAGGTCAAAACTACAGTTAAAATAATTCTCAACCCTCTGAACCCGATGTTGAAAAAGAGTTTGGAGATAGTGTAACCAACAATTACAAAGAAGGATATCTTTCCGGTTATCGCGTCGGTTTTCAGGAGGGTTATCAAAATTAGGAGATTTAAAACCTTAAGAAACAACGCGAGATGATCGATATCTCTCGCGTCAGTTTTGGATTAAAAGATAGCAGCTTTAGTGTTTTATACAGCCGCAGCCACTTTTTCTCCGCTTCCCACCAGGCGTTCATAGGTAGCTCGCATTTTCAAGCCGACTAATACTTGGAATAATCCACTACCATCATTAGAACCGGGATAATCTTGATGTTCGCGCATCATGTGAGTGAGTTCACCATAATACTTGGTTGAAATATTACTCAGGTGTCCCTCAACATAGATCATCTCATCCAAGTTATCAAACTTACCATCAACTTCTAGAATCGAGACTTCGTTTCCGTAGGAAGCATCTGGCCCGTAGTACATTTTGATACCCGGATAGGAACAGGTGAGTTTACGTCCACAAGGAGTCCAGTAAATGGTTGACCCTTCATCAAACAGATAAGCAGGTTCAAATCCTTCGATACCTTCACGCTGAACTAAGCGAATTCGGAGGACTTTACGCTCTTTATCGTCTGGAATCAGTTGAGTCGGTAGAATCTGGATAACAACGTTAGCGTATTGTTTTTGAGTATCGATGTAAGCTTCAAAGTCAGGGCGACGGGCGTTAATTGAGGCTAACACGTCTTCATAACGATGTCCTCGTTCAGTCATATCGCGCTGAATCTTCCAAGCGATTTTTACCTCATCACTAATGTCAAGATAGACACTAAAATCGAGGAGTTCACGAACTCGTTCGTCATACAATGGGTGCAACCCTTCAATCACAATAATATGATTGGGATCAATACGCTCAGGAGGATCAATCAAGCCAGTTTCGTGGTTATAAATTGGCTTCATAATCGACTGACCGTTCTTTAGCGCCTTGATCTGTTCAGCCATCAGATCAAAGTTGTTGGCTCTCGGATCAAGAGCTGTAATTCCAGTTTCTTTACGCTGTTTGCGATCTAAACTGTGATAGTCATCCAAACAGATGACCGTCACAAAATCTTCTCCAAAAATATCTGTTATACGCCGCAAAAATGTAGATTTTCCGCATCCGGAATCTCCAGCAACGCCAATAAGTACCACACGATCCGGCTTACTTACCATAGGTTCCCTTTCACCATCAAAAACTGTTTACAAACTCAACCGCTCTATTTTGAGCATATGAAATCAGACCAACGTCAGGACAGTTGATTCTTTGCCATGCCCGAAGTGGAGCAAAAAGCAACACAAGGCTGTTGGCTGACTCCTGACTGACAGATGGCCTCAAGAAGTAGCAAGCTAGGTATTTTATACTAACTTTTGCTTTAGATTTTACCAGAAGGGGATCATCCCTACAAGACTTTATTGTGCCAAGTTTCACGGATCAAAAAGAAAAACAGATAAGTATAATCCGGCAGCGATGGCTCTGCCTCGAACTACACATTTATTTTTCGGTAGTGTAACATTCTATCATTAATACAACACCCCCCTCAAGAGAGAGTGGAAAATTCATCGCCGACTCGTCTGAGGGAGGTGTACTTTGGGGTGTGATGGGGGTTGGCCTCGTCCGGTCGAATTTCTAGGCATCATTTTACACTTTGTCGAGGGTTAGTGAGTTTGATCTCCTCGCGAGGAAGCTTGAGAATTAGAGCGAGTGGCAATGAATTCTCCATAGTAAAGGCTAAACTGCCAAAATTCACCGAAAAATCTTTTGACTTGTGAATAGACTTTTGTGGGTTGACGACGGCGATCGCCATCAACAGATAAGTCTGTTTTGTGTTGAGAATTGGGTTTAGATGTTGTCCAAATCATTGCTGAACCTCCAAGTTAATGAACTCAAAAAATAGAAATTACTAGAAATTATCGGTTGTATCGTTGCTCTAACCAGAGTTGCAGTTCCGACTCTGTAGCCTGTTCTAGAGAGTGATTATAAATTGGATCATAGGCGTTCCAATAGGTGTTTCCGAAACGGTCTGAGCAAGTCCAAATTTTCAGCTTATCCTCAGCAGTTAAGCCTGCTATTAACCCATAAAAAGCTTTGCGAATCTGTTCTCTGAGATAATGAGAAACGCGGAAATATTTTTGCTGTTGATGCCAAACTCTTTCCAGACGATCTCTGTCGGAAACATTTGCACAATTTTCCATAATGAATCATCTCCCCTCATCGGCTTTTAGTCTTAAAATTTTCTGATATATTTACTGTATCTTTAAACTCAATTAATGATCAACAGATGCTATCTATGACATTTATCGATAAAATCGATAGATACCCATCAATTTTTCTAACATCGGGAGCCAATGGTATGAATACTCAAGGGTTAAAACTCTCCCAACTGCGGGCTTTAGTCGCGATCGCCTCTTGCGGTAACTTTAGTGAAGCAGCACTTCAGTTAAATCTATCTCAGTCTACGATCAGCCATGCGATCGCCACCTTAGAAGAAGAATTAGGAGTCATTCTTCTCAAACGAGGAAGATATGGGGCTTCTTTAACTCCAGTTGGAGAACGAATTGTCACCCCAGCCCGTCAGGTTCAGCATTTATTAGACAATATAGTGATAGAAGCGAACCGAGAAAAAGGACTCCTTGGAGGCAAAGTTCGCATTGCTTGTTTTCGCAGTATTGCCACTCATATTTTACCGACGGTGATTTCTGAATTTCGCCAACATTTCCCTGAGATTACAGTCACATTAACGGAAATGGACGACACAATTAATATGGAACAAGCCGTGCGAGAAGGACGGGCAGATATTGGTTTTACTTATCTCCCGGCGAGTGATGAGTTTGAAACCTGGGAAATTCTTCGCGATCAATATATTGCTTTGCTCCCGCCCAACTATCCCATACAAACCTCAAAATTGACTTGGGAACAGTTAGCTTCCTATCCGTTAATTATGACAGGAATTACCTGTTGCGCTCAGTTGATTTCGGCTTACCTGAAAACGTCAAAATATCCGATGAGTATTGCCTATGAAGTTCGAGAAGACTCTACAATTGTCAGCATGGTTAAGCAAGGTTTAGGTGTGGGAATTTTGCCGCGTCTAGCAGCCGAACCCCTTCCCGCTCAAATCCAAGTTTGTGAATTACCTTCACCCTTAGAACGAGTCATTGGGGTGGCTGTTTTGAGCAATGCTCTACACTCTCCCGCTATTTATGCGTTTTTAGATGCACTCCGACATCAAGGGCAATTTATGGAGAAAGCGGCTGTTTAACGTTGACATTGTGCTGGACAAACCGGGTTTGACTGACGATGAACAATATAGCTAGAATTGGAATAGTAACTCGGAGCCGTTTCTAGACGTTCTTGGGGAAATTTAATCAAAAACTGAGTTAAGTTGGCCGAACTCTCCAGTTCAATTGAAGCATCTAACAGTTCAACTAATTTCTGTACTAAAGTTAATCCTAATCCGGTGCCGCTATGTTGCCAAGGATCGTGATGGGGAATGCGGTAAAATTGATCAAACACTCGCTGCTGTTCGTCAGGAGGAATTTCAATTCCTGAATTACTGACTTTTAACGAGATAATCTCATCTGTTGCTTGTACAGAAACTGTAATTTGTTCTCCAACGGGTGTATATTTACACGCATTATCGAGTAACTCTCGCACAATTCGTTCTAAAATAGAAATATCAGATTTGAGCAAGGGAAGTTCAGGAGAAATATCAAGATTTAATTGTTGGTTTTGAGTTGAAACTCGTTCTAAAAAGGGTTGGACGATTTCCGGTAGCCAAGTGTTTAAATCCAACCATTCAAACACCATCGTTTCTGCTTTTGCTTCCAGATAACACAAACTAATTAAATCATCAACCAGTTGATTATGTCGTTTACACGCTTGACGAAAAATATCTAAAACTTTACTAAATGTAGACGATTTTTGTAGGGCTGACTCCTCTTCGAGAAACTTTTCTAAGGTTTGAGTCGCTAGTTTAATACTACTCATTGGGGTTCGTAGTTCGTGAGAAATTGTTTTGAGAAATTCATCTTTAATTCGGTTGAGTTTCTTTAACTCTTGAACTTGCTTTTGGGCGGCTTGATAGAGTCGGGCTTGACGAATGGTAATTGCACATTGAGTTGCAACCTGCTGAACAAGCTGAACTTCTAAGTCTTCAAAAATTTCGTGACAGGGTTTGAGTAAGCGTAAATTTCCAATCGTACCGACTACTTCTTGACTTTCAAAAATCGGACAAGCTAAACAAGTTTGAGGGGAGTGTTGAGAACTCGATAGTGATATTTTTTCGGTAAATTGTAACGACATCTTTTCCTGTAACTGTTGATAAAGTTCGGGAAAGTCGTTAAGTTCTCGGATCATTCCCTGACATTTCGGTAATCCGTTACTATATTCATAGGCGATTGTTGCTTGAGTTTGATCGAGATTATAGAGTTCGATTTGACAGCGATTAATCCCCAGTACCTTCCCTAATTCTGCGGTAGCGGTTTGTAGAATTTGTTCTTCATCTAAGCTATCGCGAATTTTCTCGCTAATGTCTTCAACGACAGCTTGAAAGTTGAGGGCTTGTTCTAACTGGTGTTCGACTCGATGACGAGATTTGATTTCTTGTTGGAGGGTGCGGTTTTGAATCGCGAGGTGTTGCTGCATTTGCTGAACTGTTAGATGGGTGCGAACACGGGCTAAAAGTTCGTTTTCATCTATGGGTTTGCTGAGGTAATCAACACCACCTACTTCAAAGCCTTCTGCTTTATTAATCGTTTCAGAAAGATTTGTCAAAAAAATCACCGGAATCTCTTGTAGAGAGGGGTTAGCTTTGAGATGACGACAGATTTCAAACCCATTTATCACATCCAATATAACATCCATTAAAATCAGATTTGGATGAATAGATTCTGCAATCTGGACTGCTTTTTCTCCATTTTCAGCCGTGACAACACTAAAACCGCCTTTTTCTAAAGCCGTCTCCAACACCTGTAGATCGCTCGGACTGTCATCTACAACTAAAATCACATCAGACTCAAGAGGTTCACGGTACATTTTCCCGATTTGACTATTCTGATCACTATTCTTATAATCTTAACGTTAGAGATCGGACTTTTTTCCACTTCTTGATGGTGTTTTAAGCTTTCAAACGTTAAGACATTCTTTATTTTTTTCTGAAAATAATTTTATACTTTTTTAAAGTTATTGAGATAATTATTAATAATAAATCAATAGTTTTGTAACACCAATCTATCTATAGATTTTTTCTAAAAGTATTGAAGAACTATAAATTTTGGGCAATTAAAAATACACTAATATTTGTGATAATCTGATAATTTTCAATCGTAGAGGCGTAAGACTTGCGCCCAAAATCCTAAAATTTGATTGGTGGGGAGGTAGGGAGGTAGGGAGGTAGGGAGGACTGGAGGTGGGGAGAAAGATGTGTAGCATCGGTGATCCGCGTATTTCATATAAGATTGTTAGCATAGACAAATTAGCCAGTTAAAAAGCCCAAATCTTATCTTAACTAACTCTGATCTGATCGTGATCAAAGCATTAAAAGTCATGGAAACGAGATCACCGTTTAGCGATCGCAAAAGATAGCTATGTTGAAGTCAAGCAGAGAAAACCTTAACCAATGGCATCTTTGAGGGCATTTTGAGTCATGGCGGCGATCGCCTGATCGGTGGCTTTGGGTAAATGATAATATTTCCCCCCTGCGGTTTTGGCTAACTCTTTTGCAAACCCCGTCGAAACAAACTTATTCTCCGTATCTACCACTAATAATTGAATGCCTAACCCGCGAATTTTAGCGGCAATTTCTAACAATTCCCCTTTAATATCTGGCTTTTCTCCGTCTAATATCGGTTCACCCAATGATCGCGCTAAGGGTATATTTCCCCGTCCGTCGGTTATCGCCACAATCACCACCTGACCAATATCACCCGACTGTTTAGCATTCATCCCCACTCGTACCGCTTGAGTTAACCCATGCGCTAAAGGCGATCCGCCTCCACAGGGCATTCGTTCTAAACGTCTTTTAGCCGCAGCAATAGAACGAGTTGGCGGTAACAATACCTCTGCTTGTTCTCCACGAAAGGGAATCAACGCCACCTGATCGCGACCTTGATAAGCTTCAGTTAGCAGTTGCATCACCGCTCCTTTTGCCGACTGCATCCGGTTAAGTGCCATCGAACCCGAAGCATCCACCAAAAATACAACCAACGCCCCAGACTTCCGGGCTAAGAGTTTAGCGCGAATATCCCCCGACTCCACAATCACTTGTCGATCCGGTTGACGTAGACGCCGAGCTTTTTGGTAGGGAGCAGCAGAGCGCAATGTCGCATCGACAGCAATACGTTGAACCTTTCCTTTCGGTAAAATCGGTTTAATGTAGCGACCCCGATCATCAGAAAAGATTAAACTACGACTGCCAGATTGACCCTGACGATTTGCTGTATTTGCGAATGATAACACAGTTGGGTCGAGAATAACACCTTCGGGATCGAAAACAAATTCTTCCGGGATGCTGTTGGGTTCTTCTTCAGGGGGTTCGGAGTTTTCTTGGTCTTCGTCGTTGTCTTCGCTTTCGGCTTCGTCTTGATCTTGATCGGACTGTTCGGGGGGCTGTGGCGGTGGGGGTGGCGGTTGTTGTTCTTCTTCGGGTGGGGTTTGAATAACAGTAGCTCGGGGTACAATAACCAATTCTACTGCTCGTCGGAGATCATCAGCTAGAACTTCGGTTTGCCCTTCAAACGCCGCCGATGCTTTAGCGACGCGCACTGCAAACAGTTCGGCCCGATGTCCTTTGACTGCCCCTCGCACGGCTTCTTCGACTAGATACAGAATTTGTTCGGGTTTGAGGGTGACGTCTTTTAACCATTCTCGGGCTAAGAGAATTTGTGTTTTTAAGTTATCAATATCTTCGTTATATTGATTTAAAAAGATTTCGGGAGAACGGGTATAACGATTGACTCGATCTACTGCATCGACTCGTTGATCTAGCGTTAGAGCGCTATCGGCCGAAAGGGAAATGGCAATTCGATCTAATAAATGTTCTCGTAGCGGTCCTTCTTCGGGGTTATAAGTGGCAATAAATAAAGGTCTACAGGGATGTTCAATACTTAGTCCTTCTCGTTCGATGCGATTACAGCCTTCGGTGAGAACAGTTAATAACAGATTACTAATATTATCATCTAATAAATTAATCTCATCAACATATAAAATCCCTCGATGAGCAGCGGCTAATAGGCCGGGTTGAAAAACTGTTTCTCCAAGTTTCACTGACTTTTCCACATCGACTGAACCCAGTAAACGATCTTCGGTGACGCCCAGGGGAACTTGTATAAAAGGTGCAGGAATAACTTGTGTTTCGAGGTTGGGGTTGTCGGGATCGGGTTCGAGGTTGGCGATTTCTCCTTTGACCACTTCGATGGGCGGTAACAAGGCATGAAGGGCGCGAGCCATAATGGACTTGGCTGTGCCTCGACGTCCAGCGATCGCTACCCCTCCGAGTCCTGGATCAACGGCGGCGAGTAGGAGGGCGAGTTTGATCGCTTCTTGTGCAACGACGGCACTCAACGGGAAGCTGATCGGTGTGGGAGCGGTTGCCGCAGGCATGACTTTAAATTTTTTTAGGTACAACCTTCCACTATAGCAATTGATGTGGCTTTTAACTAACTTTGGGTTGACACCTTCAGGATTGTCTCTGTAATTTTAGTGATTTATGATACAAAATTGAAGTTAAAAAGACTACAACTCTCAAATCGGTAAATTTTCCGGAGTATCTCTGATTCTAAGTGAAAAACGATTGGATTCATCAGTTTTTGTAACTGAGATCACCAAGGAAATCTTATCTAATTCTATCTGTCAAAAAAATTTCAAAAATTGTTGACAATTGAGAAAATATCAAGATAGAATAGAGACAGAAAAACAAAACAAACAGTCAGCCTAATCCGGCAGAAAATAAGCACTTTTTGAGAACACTGATTTTTTATTAGTGAAATAAATAATAAAAGTGTCGCTGGAACGGAGGAACCACTTTTTGGGGCTAATCTCGCAAAGGGAGTCTTTGGAAACAGAGTGACCAAGACGATGAGAAGAGCATCTCTCAGCTCTCGCCCGTCAGCTAACTTCGTAGGCATTGAGAGGAGGCTGAAGCGTCAACCTTCTAATATTCATAAGTTAGATAGATTGTCAATTCAGTTTCCTTGGTTGGTATAGGTCTGATTTGTAGTACCCACCCTAGAACCTGAACGGTTTACCATGACACCCCGAATTCCATTATCATTGATCGCGCTTTCAGAGAAAGCTGCGTGGGTTCCTTTCCTGTGCCTGAAGACGAGTGATATTATCATAATCCCCGTTCTTGGAAGTGTAGGAATGCTTCTAATGTGGTTGGTCGTCCATTCTTTTCTCGTGACCACCATGCCAACACCAACATTACCCATGCTGGTTAACTCCAGTTTAACGTTTGCTAAACTCTTTAAAAACTATTTGGAGGTGATGAGCTTAGTTGGAAAATCAATTAACGTAGCCGTCGGCTAATTTTAATCGATGATTTTATTGACACTCCCGCGCCTTAAAAGGCGGGGATTCTTGGTTCACAGTTCACGCTTTTCAATGCAGGATTGCTCCAACATCAAAAGAGGCTCAAACTCCCCAAGCTTTAAAGATCCGGTCTGCCCGACCGTACTTAGAGCCTTTTTCAGAATGTTTTTAGCCGCGTTAACATCCCTATCTTCTGTATATTTGCAGTGCGGACAAATGTGAGTCCTCGTTGACAGGGATTTGACAACTTTCTTGCCACAGTTGGAGCAATTTTGAGAAGTATTATGGGGAGCTACAGGAATGGTTAGCTTCCCATATTTTATTCCAAAATATTCCAACCACTGGCGAAAAGTAGACCAGGCAACATCTGATATTGATTTTGCTAGATGTCGATTCTTTACCATACCTTTAACATTTAAGTCTTCGTAAGCTACCAGATCGTTTGATTGGATTACGCAGTACGCAACTCGCTTGCAATACTCTTTACGTTGCCGACTTATAGCACTACGCATTTAAGTTAGGACATTTCTAGATCCTAAAACCCTTTCACAGTCTACTGTTCCCTGATCCGGTGTTCCCTGTTCCCGATTCAAGT